>Ga0209355_1000206_pt1 | contig 36068 bp, 42 predicted proteins | sample LauGreSBDMM110SN_3_FD_187563 | JGI IMG/M metagenome (GOLD analysis project Ga0209355, IMG submission 187563) | Freshwater lake microbial communities from Lake Michigan, USA - Sp13.BD.MM110.SN (SPAdes) (version 2) | ecosystem: Environmental > Aquatic > Freshwater > Lake | place: Lake Michigan... | reverse complement strand
CAACCCATCCGGATGCGGATTCGGGTAAAGTTGCCCAAATAGGCGCTGACGTTCCCTGTGATGCTAAGTATTGTCCTGAAGTCCCTGAACTACTATTTAATTTAAGCAGTCCACCTAAATTTAAATTATATGTTCCCATAGTTAAGTCACTCGCAGCAGTTCCAACCCATCCGGATGCGGATTCGGGTAAAGTTGCCCAAATAGGCGCTGACGTTCCCTGTGATGCTAAGTATTGTCCTGAAGTCCCTGAACTACTATTTAATTTAAGCAGTCCACCTAAATTTAAATTTCCAACTGTCATACCTGATGTTGTCATATTGGATGCAGATAATCCCTGAGGAAACGATTCAAACCCTTGGGCGTTTGGAAATTCAAGATATTCTTTATCACTTTTATTTTTACCATAAACATAAGGGGCTATATTTGCAGACCCATCTGCATTTTTAAACATACTACGACTAACTCCAACACCGCCTAATTGATTCTGTGTAAAAATTACATTTCTATTAATTCCGTTTGAACTAGATTGAATACCATTATTGGTCCATGTATCTGTAGTTACACGAGAAGTAATGCCTTGTTTTTTATTACCACCAGCTGTATTCAAATTTATATTGACATTGGATTTCATTGAACCAGCAGCACCTGGACTACAATTTGTTTTTGCTTTTGCAGACATATGTTAAATAAATAAAATAAATTTACATTTATTTGTATTTCAATTTAATAAGAAATTCACTTAACCTTATATGGAACCATGGGTTGAAAAATATAGGCCTTCTTCTTTTGATACCATTGTATTGGAAGAAACCAACAAATTATTTTTTCATAAAATGTTGGAACAAGATTATATTCCAAATTTACTATTTTACGGGCCACCTGGAACCGGTAAAACAACCACCATTTTAAATTTAATTCAATCGTATCAGGAAAAACAAGGAGTTGATTCTAGTTTAATCATTCATTTGAATGCATCCGACGAACGTGGTATTGATACGATTCGTTCGCAAATCTATTCGTTTGTTCATACTAAACCTTTTTTCAGTAAAGGTAAAAAATTTGTTATTTTGGATGAAGTGGATTCCATGACTAAATCAGCACAACAAGCACTAAGTTATTTGTTGCATACTCCAGTGACGGTTTCTTTTTGTTTGATTTGTAATTATATTAGTAAAATCGAAGATACGTTACAAACGTTATTCATTAAAGTAAAGTTTAATTCGTTGCCTATACCTGACATTTTATTTTTTTTAGAAACCATTGTACAGAAGGAAAATATACCTTATACAAGAACCCAGCTGGAAGGAATTCAGAAAATGTATGGTTCCGACATACGAAGTATGATTAATTACTTACAGACCAATCAGTATCAACCATCCTTACCCATTCAATCCTCTGTATGGGAAACCATGTATACATTATCGGTTTCTGACTCGATTGACTATTTAAACGAGTTGAGTGTTAGACACAACATGGACCCCAAGCATCTATTAAAAGAGTATGTCTATTATTTAGCTCTGCATAAAGACATTCAGCTTTCTTCCTTGGAGTTAGTCTTTCACACAACCACAACTATTATGATTCCGTACATATTATTTGTTATTAAATTGATTTAAAGAACGTTATAGGTGTTTAATCAATGGACTTGAACGAGGAGTGGAGTTTCTTTCTAAAAGACACTGACTATACATCTTTGTCTGCTCCTACTTATATAGGTCCAACACCATTATCCACACCCATCTATATATCGACAAATACAATCATTTCGTTTTTAAATCAACCCATTGACTTAAAAACTACCTTTTGGAGCGTTCCGATTTTGTCTTACTTTGAACCCCAAGTGGGTGTCATCAAAAAACAAATGAAATTTAATAGTTCAACTTTGGCTGAATTAGAAGAGATTGAAGCTCAAATACAATTGTACAAGTATGGGTATAGTACTATTTTGCAACACATTGACAATTTCAAGGGTGTTATTAAATTCAAAGATGTGCGTAAAGTAACTATTGGAATATCAAAAAAGGATATCTTGTCGTATCACGTAAAACCAAAGGGGGCCTTTTACAATTGCTTTGTATTGATTCTTCGAGTGTTCATTGGAATATTTAAAGAATTTCACGTAAAGATTTTCAATACTGGTAAAATAGAGATTCCCGGTGTTCAAAATTTGGAGCATATACCTATTATCATTGATGCGTTATTGAAAGTCTTGCAACCTTATTATCCAACAATTCTGTACAATAAAAGTTGTGAAGAAACTGTATTGATAAATTCAAATTTTAATTGCGGTTATTTCATCAATCGGGCAAGCTTGTATCAAATCTTGATTTCCAAATATAACATTTCGGCAGTTTATGATGCGTGTTCCTATCCAGGCATTCAATGTAAAATCTATTATGACAATGGCGTAAAAACGACACCTGCATCCATTGCCATTTCGTTTATGATTTTTAGAACGGGAAGTATTTTGATTGTTGGTAAATGCTCGGAAAGCAACATTCGAGAAATCTATCATTATTTAGTGGGAATTTTGTACGAAGAATACAGCTTTATTGTAGATATGAATTGCATTCATAGTAAAAAAACAACGCCTCTACGAAAAATTAAAAAATATATTCTTTTAAAATAAGGATTTAAAGCATTATAGAAAGATATTATTTATGAGTAAGTTGCCTTCCGATACTACTATAAAACATTTGATGAAGTTGTCGTTGGAACACGATAAACCCATCTTGCTAGATTACTGGGCTAAATCTTTATTGAAAGAAGTTGTGATTGGTGTGCGTGAGAATGAAGAAAAGTTGTTGGTCAAGAATGAACAAGAGTATACCAGTCCCATTGCCAAGATTTTTAAAGTGGAGACGGAATACATTATCATGACGGAGAACTCTCTGTACTGTGTATCGGCTGACATTCTTACCAAACGTATTTCATAAATCAATTTAAAACTAACCTCATTAAAAGTAATTAATGAACATAATGGATGAATTACGAGACAAGTATAAAAATCATGAATATATGCGTCAAAAACTGGAAGATTACATACTGCATCTTCCAGAACAAATGAAAACATTGGAAGAAGAGTATCATAAAAAGCAACAAAAAAAACAACTTGTGTATGCGAAACGAGAAGAGTTTATTTCTATTTTTTTTACACGTTATACTTTTTATTATATTCCTCAAACAGAAGTCTATGTGGAATATACTGACAAATACACCATCACCAATGAAGATACCATCATACATTTAATTTGTTCATTGTTGGATAAATCGTTATTGTCGTCCAAAGCTAAACTCCTTTCTACCATGTTGAGACGCATCAAAGACAATCTATTGTTGCAAGTATCCAATGTTTATACTTCAAAATTAGTTCGTAACGAACTGCCATTTACATCGGACATTGCGTCTTATGTATTAACCATTTTAGGTGATGTTTTATTAGGAAAACCAGATCTTATATATTACATTGATGTATCGTATAAACCATTTTTAAAATTTTTACATCAGTCCTTTTGTTTGTTACTTCATAAATCACTTGACGTGTTTAAACATAAATATTATGACCATACGTATGAGTTGTGTCGTGTCATTCCAGGAAAATGCAAAGAATACACAAACATTGCACCTTTGGACATTATTATTGCGGCCATTACTTATTCTGTCAGATACGGTAATTCGGATGGTTTTGTGAAACAAAAAAAAATAAATCAAGTGATGATACTCAAAGACAATACCTCAGAATCACTTGTTGCTCATTTTTTATCTGACTATACGGTATCAGGCGGAACCATGAGTTACAAAGACATTTATTTTTTATGGAAATCGTTTTTGCGAAGTAAGTATCTTCCCTTTGTTATCAATCAACAAAATTTTAAATCTATTTTACAACAAATTGGAGTGTGTGAAGGAGACGTATGTAACATAACCACTACGATGGATACTAATTTAATCAAGTTTAAAAACTTTTGGGATACCTACATGTTTCCAGATGAAGAGTATTCGTACGAGTTACAAGAAATCCTTCACCTCTTTCAAAAACAAGAAAAGACCACTTTATTGCTTGAATCCATGAAAGAAGTTATATCGACCGAGTATCCATTGGTTATGATTGAGGGCTCCAGTATTTTATATTACAGATGTTCGCTTTGGAATAAGCATGTTGATATTGATATGGCGATGAATATTTGTAATGAAGAAGACACGTATTCTTTTTACGAGAATTATACAAAATTACACAATAAAAAGTGTGTTAGTAAAGATTATTTCAATAAATATATTATTGCGTAAATTCCATAGGTGTTTGATTACTGTATACATGTAAATCACCAATTTTAGTTCTTTTTTCTTATCGATTTCGTTTGCAGATTTACAAGAATATACTAAATTTAAAGATTATCTTAACTTACCACCAAATCCAGTACCGGGGGGTCGTTTTACATCTTTAGACAGTATAAAACCTCTAAATGTGTCTCCTATGTAACCTTCAGGTGCTGAAACTGGATTACACGATTTATCTAGAATATTTACTGTGGTAACATTTAAAAATTTATGAGCTATCGAGATTATAAAAAATAAAGTTGTTGTACACATACTCGTACTTCTATCACTGAGGAATCTCGAAATTAATGAGTGTAATTGAAGTTGAAGCAAAAAGGTGTCATCATCATCACCATCAAGCCGTGTTGTCTTAAAAAAATCATACAATAATTTGAAATCGCCGTCTATCAAACTAACATATCGTTCTTTTTCACCTGGTAATTGAATCATTATGTACATTTGAGGATAATGTGAATCAGCAATAAATTCCTTTTCAGCAAACTGAGTTGTACCTTCAACCAATTCGCATGCATTATCCAAAAGTATAATAGGTTTATCTGATTCCAATTCTGCAATTCTTTCTGCAAACGTAGCTCTGTCAATACATTCATCTAAATGAGTTAATGCCTTTTTTGTCTTGTCCAAGGCGTCTGTCTCGTTAAAAGTATAACCACATACAGCCCCATAGGGTCCATCATGTTTTACTCTCACAGAAACCCCTTCAGGGTAATTTTTATTTTGTTTAGCGGTGCACCCATTTTCATCACATAATTCGCCTATAATATAACCATGCGTAAAAATACCAATAGCTAATGTTTGTGGAGGTATCGTGTGGTCAAATTTAACTTGATTTAAAAATTCTATGTTGGACATAATGTCAGACATATCTTCATCCATTTCAGGAGAAAATCTTTCAGGCATTTCAGGTAAAATTCTTTCAGGCATTTCAGGTGAAAATCTTTCAGGCATTTCAGGTGAAAATCTTTCAGGCATTTCAGGTGAAATTCTTTCAGGCATTTCAGGTGAAATTCTTTCAGGCGACATAGATTTTGATTTTATAGTTTTTTGTCTTATATATGGGGTTTTTCGTTTTATATATTTACTTGTTTTACTCATTCTGCTATAGGGTTTTTTGTAAGTTTTATGATTTTTTTTTGTATAAGAACGTGCTATACGATTATGTTTTGTCATATATTAAAGATAGAAAAATGTTTACTGTAAATCCGTAAGAGCAACACATTAAAATAAAAAAGGTTACCCTTTTTATAACTTATGGTGTCAATTAAGTTGCCAATCGGTGGATACCATTTTCATGCGTATAGATGTATTCAATTTTATATACTTTCTGGACTGTATTCCACCATAAAAATACGTCTTTCCATAGAAAACATTTTTTTTTCTTCTCGTGTTAATGCTCTTGGTTTCAATCATGTTGTCTATAATATGTATTGAAATAGTCTTGCAATTCTGCTAAATATAAATCATTTCTGCCTTGATAATATTCATCTGGATGACGTCCAAATTGAAAGTAATCATAAATGAATCTACAAACTGTGGCGAGTCCTGTTTATATTGAAAGTGTAAATTAGCAGTTAATTCATTAGGACGAACCCTTTCATGCCGTGCCTACTCTTGAATGTTATTCAACATGTACCTTGATGTTTTGTAAATGGGGCGTTGTCCTGGACGAAGAACTTCATTGTCATCTTGATTGAAACATCGTCGCTTCGATGTTTTACGTGATTTTTTTGGACACCGGGACGCCGAGTGACTACACTACTATTTTATCTGGACTTGAATTGAAATACGCTCCCCACCAACTAAACGCACTATTAGCAATGATGTGATGATTCGAACAACTCATCAACATTAATTGTTCCCAGTCTTCCATCGTATCATCTGCTTTATGAAATTTTAAATCCGGAAACGTTTTTTTGATTTTGTACAATCGCTGATTCACTGGAAGATTATCTTTTTCTTCACAAAAGTAAATAATGTTCCAATCTTGTTTTTTTGTTCGTTTAATAATTTCACGAATGGCCTGAATGTAGTAGTCGTCTTTCAAAATATTATGATGCAATTGTAACTTGGTATAATCTCCGATACGAAAATGAAGAGAAATGGTATCATTCATGCTACTACCAGCATGATTTGTATCATTTCTAGATTTAATGTAAGGTTGTTCAATCACTTCTTTAAATGCCATACAAGCATCGGTTACGGTTTGAATGGAATTTGGATAATCATTGGAACGTTCAGGTGTGCCAAATTGTTCGTCATAGACGGTTTGACCTATCACGGCATCAATCGGTGTAATATGACGTTTTAAGTGATTCAATAAGATTAAATCATGACTTCTATTTCTTACAGATGAAATATAAAAATCGTCTGATGATGCTATAAACTTACATTTTAAAGTCAATATGTTTGAATCTGAATTGGTGAATAGCCGAGTGTAAGAATTCAAAATGTAATCGTACTACCTAGCGTTCATAAGTCCCGCATTACCTCCTATAAAGGTTAACACATTATACCTTTCTTCAATGACAAGAAGATTAAATGTGTAATTGTAAATATTGGTCTGTTTATTGACTCCAACCGATTCTCCTGTAAGAGGATTACAGATAGAATAATATAAGGCATTTGAATTTAACGTAGGCGTAATGGTAACAAATTCAAGTTCTATGTTAGAATATTTAGACAAATTCATGGCACCTGAAGGTTGCAAAGAGAAGGGGTCTGTTTTTAAACAAAAATTATAAGTGTACAGCCCACTTAAATTCAAATATCCACCACCACGACTTGTTAAATATTGCTGTTCATATTTATAAACCGATGCAGGTCTCATTTCTTCCCGTGTCATTCCGTCCAAACTAATTCCCATGGTTAATAAAATGTCTTTTTGATTTTCTACAGCATAAGAAGGTTGTATATAGATTTCATCTCCATTTGGTGTAGTGTAGGCGGATACGTCAACGGGCAAATAATCGTACGGCCAATTGGTGAAATTACTCCATTCGTTGCGATTTGTTATATCCGACCGTTGAAATAAAAGCATCCAATTTAAGACTAAATCAGTCGAGTTTTGCAACCATATTTTATCCGTTACTGAAACATCGTAATACCATGAATTGTAGATTTCACGAATTAAATATCTTTGTTCTTTGGATGCAAATAAATACGCTTCTTCTTCAGATAAAAAACAATAGGTACATGATAAATGAGTTTCTTCGTTCCACGAGGTAATCTTGGAATATTTGGATAAGGTTTCAGGTGGAGATTGTAAAAATAAGTAAAATTGATGAGCTGGATTTGTAAATACAGGTGCAATAACGGAAGTAGGTTGTATTCCTGTAACATCACACATTTGAAATAAATCATGAATGGGTCGTAACGTTACTTCAATATGAAGTTCATTGTATTGCAAACATACCAAGGGAAATGCTTGTTGAGCGTTCAAGGCCCACCATATGGGTAATGGAACTCGTAATTGTCTTCCACGAATGGATGGTTCTGAACCATTGGTCAGATACGTGCTTGTAGATTGATACACTGCATTGGGATACAAATTATTATGATACGAAGATGGATTGTACAATTCAGGTACATTTCCAGTCATATCATCCCATTTTGCCTTTTCCGTAGAAGTTAAATCACGATTAGCTAACGCAACAATATCATGTCCCGTGATATGTTGAATTAAACTTCCACCAATTGTAAATCGTATAGAGCGAATCATCATGGCTCCAATATTTTTAATCCATTTAAATTCGTAAGGAATTTCACTTTGATACAACGGACTATAAATATCAGGCAAATTGATAACTAAAAAAGTATCTTTTAACAATTCAGCGTATCGTTTTACTTTAAAGTTATAGATGGTGTCTGTATTCAGTTGCAATTCTCGTAAGCCATCATAGTCCAACCTAAAATTTTGAAGTCCAAAATTTGTAATCTGTTTGTAGGCACTTGACCAGTACGTTTTTTGAGGATTTCCATACATGATGATATTTTGCGAACCATTTGACACTAAATTCAACAATCCTCCTGCCATGAATAAGTAAGATATTTTGTATTTAATAGGGTAGGGGGTTTATATTTTAATACATCAACTATTTTCATGGTAGCCGTAGTTGCAAACTCAGATGCGCCGTAAATATCCTGCAACAGTAACCATTCAAATAATCCACCCGTATATAAATACACTTTTCCGCCTAATTTTTGAATTTGTTTGTATTTAATATAAATGGTTTCGTCGTTACTATGTCTTCCATAAACAAAAATATTTTTTTTATCTCGGATAGCATGTTCCACTGCATGAATTTCTTGTTGCCACGACACCGTTTTTGCAATCAACAATTCTTGTTCAGAAGAAGGCAACGTATTTATAATGAGTAAATCATGCTTTTGAGCGTACTGAATATCTTCAAAATTAATGCGTTGAATAGAATTACCCATTTGTAAAAACAATAGATTTATAATTCACTTATTTATCGTAATTCAACTTAGATACTGTTTTCTCCTAACAAAATTTGCATGTTTTTGTCTTAGAAGGGGGTCTTGGTATGTAACCAGGGTAATCAATGCCTGAATATTGTAATATTTGATTGTATCATTTGTATTCAAAAGAATTTCATAAAAAATTGAAATCTCTTTTGAATGGACTGTTAAACCATGTTGCTAACGCCAGTTTTATCGTCCAATTCAGTTCATGTCAAAGATGCACTTGAGAATTATTTTGAAATGGAATGCGTTGAGAAAGTTATCGTGGAAGAACAGTTTACGTATATAACTTTTAAAGACGTAAAGGAAAACGCAAAAATGATGCAGTTTATTCATGAATATAAAGGCAAACACCGTTTTATCTATCAAAATCAAATCTACCATATTGAAACAGAATATCTACATTTTTAAGTGGAATGTGTTGGCATAAGTTTATTTTTTGTAGATTAAAAACTAATTGAACTACCAGTTAAACTTTTACAAAAAGACGAATAGTTTTCCTTTTTACAATAAAAGTGAACGTCTTTGATATTTTCACTTTTAGATTTACTTGTTTTAGATTTACTTGTTTTAGATTTACTTCTTTTAGATTTACTTCTTTTTCCTGCAGTAAATCCTTCTCCTCTAAGATGTCGCATAGCTAGAATTATTGCATCATCATCATCAACCAGCATTGTAAGCAGAGGAGGCATTGCTGGCGTGGGAGGAATAGGTATCGTATGAATAGGTATCGGATGACCATCACCATTATCAATGAAATCAACATCTATCCTTGGTGCAAGACATGTATGAACTCTCACAAATAATCTTGGCATATCATCACGAAAATCAATTGGTTGTGCAACTGATGCAACTGGTACAAAAACAAAATCTATGTTATTTTGTTGAGCCAACATATTAGCCATAATAGGTGTCGGTTGAGGAGTTGCATGTATCATTGAAGGAATTGTCGTTCCCGCTTGGGTATAAGACTGATCTCTAAACATAAGTGTTGTTCCTGCTCTACACAATAATGAAATAGTTTCTCTACGATCATTCCTACCGAGTGGATTCAGTGGACCAGTAGAAAGTACAGTTCCTCTGGTTACGTTCTCTTCTGGACAAAGAAACATTAACGATACATATTCTAAATTTTCACTTGCGCCCATTAAGTCATTTGAATCTTTATGAAACTTATGAATTGTACTAATTGGTCTATCTGGATATAAATCAATAATAACTCGTCGTTTGTCTGTATTACCAGCAAACACTAAATTGGCCAAAGCATTCTGCACCAACTGCTCTCGTATATTATCAGGTAAACCAAATGCACAACCAGTAGCACTGTCTACCTCACATGTACGCAATGTTTCTATATCAAATAATGGTTCTCCAACCTTTGTTTTTACATAATTATAGCTTAATGTTCCATCATCATTAAATCTAACATTTAACATAATAACTCTATAAGGAGATCTGTTTGCAATTTCTCTTTTTTGAATACCGGTTAAATTATCCCAATTAGGGTAGTTTACGCTACAAAATCTGGCTGTAAAAACATCCCAATCAGCACTATTCATCCATTCACGTATAGGTTGATATCGTGCCACAGGATTTTGATAACGACCAAATATAAACATGTCTAACCCTGTAACGCTGAGTTCGGTGCGTACGGTTATGGGTAAGTTCGCATGACGTGTTAGTCGAGGATGAGGTCGGTCTTCTGCTGCCATATTATTAAAGTATATTTAAAATTTATAGAACCAATTTATAAAACGCCGTAAACATTTTTTATTAACCGCTTTGAAAAGAATTTCAAAAAAAATGTTGCAAACGCCAGTTTTATCGGAATGCGTTGAAAAAGTTATCGTAGAACAATATCAAAAACTAATATGTTATATTAATTTGTTTTTATATATTTACCCCAAGACATACCTCTACCATCACAGTAATCTATTCTACCTAATTCAACAATTTTATTTTGTTGTATATATTCTATCCATGTTTGAGTTGGTCCAATATTATAAGATTGAACCTCTTTTGTAAACATAGTATCATCAAGTATAACAATTGTATCATTATGTGCTAGATGAAAACAATTTTCCATATCTGATTTTGCTATTTCATATTCATGTCCACCATCAATAAATATAATATCAAATTTAATATGTTTGTTATTTTCTAAATAAATAGGGATTGTTATTCTACTATCTCCTAAAATTAAATTATGTCTTTGTGGATAAGTATCATCAATATATTCTTTTGCTGTGCTAACATAATCATGACTTCCTAGATCAAAAGATGTTAATATCAATCCATTATTATTTTGTAGAAATATTTCTGCAGAATGTCCTGCATTAAATCCAATTTCCACGACATTTATATTAGGTTTATTTGTTAAAGTTATTAAATCGGCTATTTGTTGTGGAATTTCTTGACTATATCCTTCAAAATGATAAAATCCTCTATTATTCAAAAAATTTGTGATTGACATATAATATAATTTTATAAATTATTAAAATTATATTATATGTATTCTAATATATTTTTGTTTTATTAAGATGAATTATTAAAACAAAATATCAACATTTTAATATAATATATATATATGTGGAAACGATGTCCGCCAGGGTCTAGAAAAGGAAAACCACCGTCTGATCATTTATGCTATAACAAAGATTATCCATATGAAGAAGTTATTCGTCCTTATAAACAAATTAAATCACGAAAAGCACCTTCAAAACGATGTAAAAAAGGAACGTATAAAGGTGTTGCTAGACGGGGTCAAAAGCCGTATGCCTGTTATCACAAAGATACAAATTTAGAAGTGACTCCCGTGTATAAAAGTCAAGATTATGTATTGAACAACCCTGACTATAAAGATTTTTTAGATGAACCGCTTTATGAAAATCCTGTATTTCCGGTTCAAAGCCCTCAAGTAAACCCTATTCCTATTGCCGTAAAAAAAAAACAAATCAAAGATGAAATGAAACGAATCGAAACAGAAGTTCTTCATATAAAAACAGAATTTGCCAAATTAAGAGAACAGTTGTATTATGCAATTCAATCTGGAAACGAGGAATCAATTCAAAAATTAAAATCTGATATTGCACTTTACAAAAAAAATTTACATGAGTACGACAAACGATACGCTAAATTAGAAAGGATAAACGGAATGCCTTATAAGGTAGGAGGAGTTTTATCTTTAAAATCGTAATATAAAGATTGCACTAACGGAACTGATATTTTTTTGTTATAATACAAGACATTACAAATACTTCCATAAATTCCGTTGGTTGCGCCAAGAATCAATTCCTCTGGCAACTTTTCAGGTGACCATGAAGTAGACGTTTGTAACTTTCCATTGAGAAATATATCCATAATACCGTTATTGTACATGATGGCCATGTGATTCCATTTTTGTAGAGGAACAGGTGTGTGTAGTGATGAATCAATCAAGGTAGGAAACACCTCAAATATGGTAGTATCGTCTAAGTTTACCTTTAGATTGTTTTTCAAACCATTATACGTAACGCCTACGGTACCATGTGTTATAATAGGCGTATCTTCTGTGGAAGACGGTAAATAACTTGGAGGTGTTGGATGGATGTAAAACCAATACGAGAGAGTGTACGTATAATCTACATGAATCTTATACGATGATACTTTATCTAAATCAATGGGGTTATGTACAAGTAAGTTACCACCATACGAATATTTTTCAATTCTTCGAATATATAAATGACATAGGGCCATCATAACAATCAACATCATAATAGATATGTAATAAGCGTTATGTACACTTGATTCTATTATGACACCTAACTTACTTAAAATCAATGTTGCCACCAATATAACAGGACCAATAACTAACCCTAATACATATATAATTACATTTTTAATTGTATTAAAGATGGTGAAGACGGACATAAGTTTCCATGTTAAACCATAGCTAATAAAATAACAGATAAAGTAAGCCATAAATATGGCAGTATCTTTATAGTACATGAAAGATAATACTTCATTTTCAAATGCAATTGCTAATAACACAATCAACAACGGTTTTATAAAAGAATAGACAAGAAGGAGTGACCCGAATAAGATAAAGGTAACAAAAAATAAATATTGAGGTTTATACACGGTTGTGATAAAAGAATAAGGCACAAATTGATTTATAATTCTTATGAATAAACTGAAAAGGATATATAAGATAATGTAAATTTTTTCATGAGTTAATTTTGCAAGCAAAGGATAATTTAAGAGTAGCATGAAAAAAAACAAGACATTTCCAATCGAATTGTGGTTTTCATCAACTGAAAAAAAATCTGTTAGTGCCAATGATATCTTATTAAAAAAAATAAGTAATGGTAAATTCAATACAATGGATAAGACAAACAGACCAATTAGATATTTTACGTCTTCATTCATAACATAGAATAATATTTTTAGAATACACTTCCTCCAAAATTAGATGGCATCGGTTCAAAGGAATCAGGTGAAGATGCATTCACTAAGGGAGTTGTAGGTCCTGCAAACATTGAGTTAAAATCCGGTTCAGGACTATTGGTTGGAGCGATGGGAGGAGGCATGGTAACGGGTACTTTGGGGGCTGTTTTAGGCACATCCCCCGAAAGTCTATCGGCTATCATAGTTACCTTTTCACCTAAACTGGATGTGCTTAATAAAAGAATAAGAGTTGGTAAAATTACAGTAATGATGTTTTGATCTGCATATTTGATTCCACTAAATGTAGGAATAAAAGTGATGATACGATGAATAAATAAAATACCGAGAAACAAAAGGATGCATTGTATGATAATTTCTATAAACAAGGCAAGATTTTTTTTAGTTTTGTCTACTTCAGGAATATATTCTTGAAGGACCCGGTTCAATAAAGTAATAAAAACAATAGCAAAAACGGTGTATTGCATAATATTCATCATTTCATTTCGACTATCTTGTTCAAAATTAAATACATGAGAAATAAAAGTAGGTGATTCTTCCATGCATTGGCGATAGAAAATTTATTCGTTAATACTTGATAGTTTTAATACTTTATGTATTTATGTCTAAACAACCTAAACCAACTGAAAAACTCGAGGCTGTTTTGATTCCTACATCTAAAGCAGTACAAGTGGTTGCAACTCGTTTAGTCGAACACGAACAGAAGTGTTTAAAACAATTTAAGGCATTGGAAGAGAAGATAGGCGAACATGATAACACTTTTACAGAAAATGATGCTGACTCAAAATACAATGCCATGTTGGAATTGGTGCGAAATCTAAATAAAACAGTTGTTGCTTTATCTCAACGATGCGAAGTACTTGAAAAGCAAAACAACATTAAAATTGCTAAAAAGAAGGGAACCATGCCTTTATCTGAATTAGACCCACCCTCTTTTACGACGGAAGAGTAAATCAGATTAAAATAAATTGTTATCATATGAAATTAGGAGTTGCTATCCCATGTTTTTATGGACAGTTGAATAAATTGATTGAATTGTTAGATTCAATCGATAGTCAAACAATTTTGCCTTCTCAAGTAGTTGTTAGCTGTTCATCAATTAATTTTGAAGTTTCCAAATCGTATTCGTTCCCCTTACAAATAATAACAACAAAAGAAAACAAAAATGCTGCTCAAAATAGAAATATAGCAGCAATACATTTATCGGAAATGGATTATATTACATTTATAGATGCAGACGAAATTATGCATCCTCAACGTATTGAGATACTTTTGCATGTAATTAAGATGTATAATAGTGAAATTATTTTACACAATTATACAGAGTCTGAACCAATGGAACCAATTGATACTATACAAATAGATACGAATACCTTAATTCAAAAAGACGGAGGTATTACTCACGTAGATAAAAATGAAGACATTTTTAAAATTCATCGTAGTCAGGTTACTGTTAAAGATACTATTTTAGAACAAGTAAAATTTCCTGAAGAATGTTTTCATTCCGATTCAGTGTTTTGCCATTTAGTGTTTAATTTAAATGTAACACACGCTTATATTTCAAATAAACTCTGTTAAGCAAATCTTGGAGAAATTAAATTATGTTAATGCATACGGTATAATTATGATAATTTAATATTTTTCAATATAATGGAGTTATCAAAATATTTTTATTCATTTTTTTTAATTGGAGGAATTGGAAAAATTTATGATGACTTAGAGGAGTTGTATTTAGTAAAAAATGAACGTATTATGGAAACAATAAAAACGGGATGGACCTTAATTATTTTTTATTATATGTATACATATTCTAAAAATAAATACGATATTTTTTGGATTTTGTTTGTATGGACATTTTTACCTCTTGTTGACTGGGTTGCATTTACGCAAGATCCCTATTTATTCTCGCTAGTTTTATCAATAATTGGTGTTGGTATTTCCATTCTTTTTAGTAGAAATTATCTTTCTGATTTAAAAATTATATATTTAATTCCATGTTTTTTATTATATTGTATATGTGCACCTATAACAGAATTATTTTGTTTTGAATTGAATGGTCCCATTCATGATTTATTTAAATTTTTCGGAATTCTTCCTAATGAAAAGACATTTAAACTTGCAAATATTTCTACAGAAGAGCTAGAAGTTTCATTAACAAAATTATTAACAAGGATTACAAGTTTTATATTTTTATGGATTATGATTTTAGGAATGACTTTTTTGAAATCTTTTAGTAACGAAGAATTTTCTAATATACTTGATTCTGCAATTTTACTATCTCTTATGAATAATGGTTATTTCTTTATAAGTATTATAAATCAGATATATGTTTTATATTTTAATGAAGAATTGTTAAAAAAACATAAGAAATCTACTTAGGTCTTAGGAAGTTGTATTTCTCCATAAATCTTATACCATCTTCATAAATATTACAATAAAATATTCCAGTTTTTAAAGATGCAATTAAACCTTCCTTTGAAATGTTGGTTCAAATACACCTAAATATAATCATGACCTATTTGTTTCTAATTGAAATACTAGATTTGTAATATGTTAAAGTTTCTTTATATACTATGGATTCGTATAAACACTAATTTAAACTTATACTTAATGATGCTTGAACTGATACGTAAAATTATAGAGTATGTAAATGACCCCAATGACATGATGTTACTTCAAGACAATCTATGTTATAAAATTAACTTTGATTCAGATTTGATTTGGAAAATCAAAGCCAATCTTATCATGAAACAAAAATATCCCGTGTATTCTAGCATTTTACATCATAAAAGTTTATACCGACACGGATGTCTACACTATGAAAACGATTTAAAACGTAGTGTAGTAGGTGAAATATGTTAATCATTCTAATAGTGTTATGTTTAATGGGTCTTCATATTTCGTTTCAGTTAAAAACAAGCAATGAATTGATTGTCTATGAAATGGAGTTTCCAGAAAAAATAAAACTAGAACAAGCGTGTGATATGAAACAACCCATACTGTTTATCTACGAAGATGCGTCTATAGGACAAGTGCTTACCTATAAAGAGTATAAAAAATTTAAAGTAGACGTCTATGATGAATCTTACTCTAAATCCACAATGACTTTAAAAAAAGCACTCAAGTTAGAAAACCATGCCATGTTTCACAACGAAACGTTTTTAAAAGATACCTTGTTATTTAATTATTATAAAACCACAGATAGTCTGTTACGACCTCCCATGACATTGTCTTCCTCTTACGATATATGCATGGGAAGCGACCAATACGTATTGCCCTTGCAATTTAAAAAATTATACCGAAATTACATTCTAGTCATTCACGGTAGTATACAGGTAAAAATGTCTCCTCCTAGAAATAAGAAATTTCTAAGTCATACTGTTAATCCATGGAAAAATACAAAAGTTAAATTTTTAGATGTTACAATGACAAAAGACAACTTATTATTTATACCGGCCTATTGGTGGTATAGTATAAAACTAGAAAAAGATGCATGTGTATGCATGTTTCACTATCGAACAATTATGAATGAATTAGCTATTGTATGGGATGAATGTAACTTTAACTTTCTTCCGTTTGGTCACGCATCTTCTGACGGGTCTCGCACATCAATGGTCCTCGGTTCACACCAGTAACATCCGTCGCCATCGTCTTATGCTTTCCCTCCATCAAAATCTTTTTTTGAAACTCAACGTATTCTCCTTGCACCAAATACTTGTACTGATTTTGAGATACAGACAATTGTTGATGATGTACAAAGATGTCTTCATCATTCGAAGTAATAAAACCATAACCCGTTTTATTGTTAAACCATTTTACCATTCCAATGTCACGTGAGGTCATGTATAAATAATACTTGTATTCTTTATATTATTTTAATATAAACATTACAACTGTTCCTTTATAAAAAATACAAGTTCTTTTGTTATGCACATAATCATCGACACCTCCAAAAAGATTTGACAAACGATTAATCTCCAATGTGATGGAAATAAGATGGAGCAAAACACAAAAAAAACATGGTCCGCCGACCCGTTTTTTTGTTTTTATGGGGTATTTTGAGTGTAGTCTTCTATTTCGGCAAGGGAGTTTGGGAAATTAGCCATATAATTGTAATGAACGTAGTGGGCTTTCGTTACACGAAAGTATCGAACCTGGACGGTATTGGCGGAAATGTCTTTGTGGGGCGTCGAGGCCAACCGTATTGCATTTTCAATCCGTGATAAATACATGGGTTTTAATCGGGGATTCACGGACTGGACGTCCGGCGTTAGCGAAATGATAGCGATAAAATCCATTTTGAGCGTGTGCATAAGGAATCACAAATTGTAATTCAATTTTGAATAAATCCGTTAAAAAAACGTGGTCCGCCTGACCCGTTTTTTTGTGATTTACATGACGATGCGTACCTTGGGCTTCTTCAACTTGTCTTGCTCGATTCGGCGCTGCTCCGGAGTCTTGCACACAAACACTTGCCAGTACATATCGTTGCCTCGTCGATTGACGCCGTACACGATGCGTGGGGGTATCTGGAACATCGACGGCGCAACACTATCGCACTATCATGAATCTGAACCAACTTTGGGATTAACGGATTTATTTTAAATTGAAACTTAAAAAACCATAAAAACACAAACCATGTTTCCTGTGTCGCAAGAATTCTACGAGTGGGTCAGACATCATCGAGCCGTACTTGAAGAGATGATGCTAGTATGGTAAGAGGCGTGCCTAGGGCGTTGTCCCCTTTTTAGTAGTAAACTCATGGGACCAATAAAGGTACCCTGTTGAACAGCTTGGTAATTTTTCTTCAAGATTGAAATTACATTTTTACCATTCAGAACTAAGTAACTTGCATACACCATGAACAACACTAACGTTGCCAGAACTTGCTGCTTCGTATACACCGTATGACGTAACGTCCATAAAGGAATCACTTTCATAAACAAACCTACCGTACAAAATAACACTATATTAACCCATTTATTTTTATAATATATCATTGTAAATAATAGAATAACATTTTCAAGCAAACCAACCGTTAATGCAAATTTAGGATTGTACGGAATCATACCTACCATGTAGAGTACATACCACACCACAATCCAATACGAAAACAAGTATGAAAAGTATAGCATATCATACTCCCTCATTTTTAGTTTCCGCCTTCATTTCTCGGTTCAACCCTATAGAGTACCCTACACGGACACTCTGTTAGGTTATACCCTAGACCTGTTAGGGTCACATCCACAAAGTAATTTTTTACTGTATAGTGAGTAAAGATTGCACTAATCTTAATTGCAAGATAGAACTTGAGGCTAAAACATATGCATTAATATTTTAATTGACGAACCATTTCCCCCGTCACAAAAAGAGTTGAGGCTTTTTTATTGACGCAAAGAAAGACAAAATGAATGAACTACGAAATAAAACTCCTGGACTACCGGTGGAAAACGCAGGACACGCCGTTTTCGAAGGTAACATTTTAACCTTTAAACTTTATAGAACATGTATTCGTTTGTAAAGGTGTAAGTTGGTCTACACCTTTTGTAGTAAAAAATCCAAATTTAAAAATAGTATAAAGAGATAAATCAGCCGCATTGGTGCTTGTAATCTTAGTTTGAGGGTCAAAAAAATAAAGTACATCCTCGTATTTATACGCAATGACAAAATGAAACCATGTATGAGTAGGACTACGAATTGCAATGGGTATAATCGTTGCATAATTATTATCTAACTCATGTTGTAGTAGTCGAGATACGTGAGTTGAAAAGTCCTCATTATCATGAAAGGTTTGTCTGTATCCAAAATGTCCGATTTGGCCATCTTTTAATCCAAAAATAGTCTGAATATATTTATCGGCTTCATGCCAGGGGGTTCCTTTTTTCATTGTTTTTAATAGGTCTACATCCTTTTTTGCTTCTCGTAGGTCTCGTAATCCTAATGCGAACAGTGTTTGAATAAAACATTCAATACGTGTGTCGGGCGTAATTTGTGTATAATTATCGAGTTGGTCTTTATGAATGGATACTTGAAATAAGCTTCTTGTATTTAAAAAAATAGCTTTATTCAAGTACGTGTTGACATAATGTTGGCGATGAGTTGCTGGTGTAATATCGATTGGATGACCCAAAATATCGCTCGTAGGCAATACGATATGCGAGGATACACTCGGTATATTGGTTTTATGGACAACCATACGTAATCCTTTATTGGTATACTCAATAAACTCTGCCTCTATATACCATGGTTCACTATCATCTTCAACATAGTCACTTACTGGATTTATGAATATCTTGTAAATGTGGTTTGTTGTTAACACTACATCGTTATCGATATGCAATGGCATGATGGATTCACTTGAACCCGCCCGAATTTTTGTACGAGACCTTTTGATTTTACGTCTACGACTTTTCATACCTTGTATGAATAAAACTTTTTTTCATTGTATATTAATGTTTAAGTTTTATTTTTAAATTCATCGTTTCGTTTTGCGTCTCTTGCATTTCGTTTTGCGTCTTTTCGTTTTGCATTTCTTTCCTCCAAATTTAACAGTAGTATCAGGATCAAACTCAACTTTATATCCATATTTGTTAGGTTCATCAGGACCAGCTAAAATCACATTACATGATTTATCATATATATGTACCTCTGTAATACCTAATCTGACATTTGCACATTTTATTAAATAAAAAATTTCAGTAGTTGTAATTTCTTTAAATTGTTGTATAACATTAATATTAATATTAATACTATCATCTACTGAAAAAAAATCATTGAAACTATCTTCTGAACAATTATATAAATCAAGACATTTAAAATGACCATCTTTAATCATGGCAAACACTATTGTGCCTTCAGAATAATATTTTTTAACAAATGGTTCTGGTCCTTCAAATAGTCTACATGTTCCTTCTTCACTATGAAACACCGAATCCTCATCATCTTTTAGATGTTTAGAATGTTCTAAATATTTTTCTTGATTTACACATGAAACGTTTACTAAGGATTTTATAGCTGTATTAATTGCACTCCATCCAATTTTAAACTGAGAAATTGTTATACAACCATAAGCAGATACATTTTGTTTTCTTATTTCAACATTATCAGGAACAGGAAGAATTTTTGTACCAATATATCCGTGACAAAAAAAACCAATTGACATTCTGGTATCAGGAACAGATGGAAGAGGAAGTTGCTGAATAATATAATTAACTCGATCAGTGAATCCATTATCGTTCATTGTAGCTGAACGTTCAATTATGTTTATTTTCGTAATTTTAAAAAATTTTGTCATAATATCTATTAAAAATTTTATCATATCTGTGTTAACATATGTTTTACATGTTTCTCTAGCTTCAAAATAAGAGTCTAACGTACAATAAGAGTCTAACGTTGAAGAAAATTGTTGAGGGGTTTGAGGTGTAGATAATAATAATTCGTGTGTATATAAAAAATCTAATAATTCTTCTTTTGTACATGTTAATACATTAATACGTTTATGTAGTGTGGCTAACATAATCATGTCGCCTTGGGTAACATCATAAAAATATTTTTTGAAGTACATAGTTTCACTAGGATTCCTCGGTGAAAAATAACTTAGTTGAATTATATCTGACAATTATCGTTTACGTTTACGTGTTTTACTTTTTTTACCACCAAAATTTGTCAAACGATGTAAATAGTGGGGTACTGGAAAATATGTGTTGGTTGATGTTCTTTCGTTAGAAATCGCATCCATTACCATCTTGTTTACGGCACCGGATGAATCCATGCGCATTTGCTTAAATTGTGCAAGACTATCTGGAGGTGTTATATCAGCGGGGGCATACCAATCAGAAAAATCTCTAATGTCAAATATATGTAATTCATTTACACCAATAATACGTCTAGGTAACCATGAGGACGTCATGGGTAAATTGGTTTCAACTACAAACATTTTTGCATGGGGTACACTATTTCTATAGACATAATGAACAAACACAGCATTAATATAATAGCGAATACTACTAGGCAATCCTCTGCAATAAGGACTTTCATTCCGTATATAAATTCTATAAGTATGACCATATTGTAATGTTAAAAACTGTTTTAAGTGTCCTCTTAACATATGTCCATTGTTAAAACTACCTTGAGAACCATCCATATGTGTTGCTACAAATCTTGGAATACTTCGTAAAGTTGGGGTACTCCTTAAAAGATTACGATTAAAACGCCTAAACATATCGTGTTCCATACGACTTCTCGCTAAAGGATTATGCTTGAAAGACGTATCGTTTTCCATACGTATCCTATGGTCATCGTCGTCAGGCCACAACAACCAGTTATCATAACGTACGGGTCCTTCTTGAGTCAATTCCTCAGCAGCCATATATTAATGTGATAAAAAATATTATGCATTACACATAAATTTTATAAGTAGAATAGTAAAACGTTGGTTCCGATTTTATAAGTCGATTACCCGCATATGTCAATATTTTTCCTGTCAATCGTAACGTAGGCCAATCCTGTTGAACGGATGGACATTGAAAACTTTTTCCATCCCATGCATAAATATCTTTTATCGTAAAATAGAGAATGGAGTGTATTTTGCCATTAATCCATGCGTGAATCTTCCATTGGCGTGAGTTGTGGGAATGCACCAAGGTATAGGGTCGTTTATCGCATTGCTTTATATACCGTTCATATTTATACATAATTTCTGCAATCATTTCTTCAAGTGTTTGTGTTGACCAATGAGAACTTATTTTTGTTCTTGGCAACGGTTTTGAAAAAGCAGAAATGATAGAAAGGACATCGTCGGGAAGTTGCATTTTTTAATTCTCAAAGTAGATAAACGTGTTTCAATTTTAATCTAGTTGTATCTTATGAAAGTAGGATTACAAATCATACTAGGATTTTGGCAGATTGGACAACTGTTTTTTTTCATTGGTTTGAAGATACCTATTTAGATTATTGCACGAGTACATTTTTATCTAGTATCAAGAAATATATTTTCATATTCCTTTTTCGATAATATTATTGTATCAGGTACATTAACAACTATCATTTTTGGTATGTTATTCCTTGTAAATAGGAAAATGTTTGTGAACTATCCCTATTAATTACCTTTTATATATTTGTCATGGACCATACATAGATTTTGTCATAGAGACTGTGAAAATAATTATGGTATAAAATTATTACAAAGTATTGGTATATTAGTATATTATTTTTGTTAGAATTTTCCCGTGTTTAACACAGATTTTAGTACATTTCTGTTCTAAATTACTACGATATTCACGTGATTTTCGTGAACACTTTGGCATATTATTTCTTGATATATTTACGTTTTGACTTTCTTATATGTGTTGACCTTTTACGTTTGGTTGGTCGTTTACGCAGTGCCATTGCATCTGGGATATTGTATCTATCAAAATATCCATCTGGGATATAGAGTCTATTAGGGTCAAACATTCCCGGAGGTCTTGGAGGAGGAGGAGCAATACGAGCGCTGGGTACTAAAACACCATTTACAAGAACTGGAGGTGGGTTCCACCCATTATAAAAAAAGTTGTTTGGCATTGGACCTGGCATTGGAGGCATCGGTGGAAATACTGGCAAAGGCGGACGATTCCTTGCTCTAACCTCAGCAGGATTTATACCAAGCATTTGTAAATCTATCGCAGTAATAGGTGACCTTGTAGGTAATAAAAAATTAGGATGACCTATATCCCTGCCTCTTAGTATCAAACTTTTGATATAACCACTAATTGCATCGATATAGTAACATCGTAGGTCTGACATGCGTATTGCTTTATCACCTGCTTTACTCGTATCTTTCAAAGTAATTAAACATTCACCACTACATCTTGTTTGTAACGTGTTTACGCCTAAAGATGCCATACTATTTACCAATATTATAAATAAGAATCATATAAAGTTACAATATAAGGTTGACCATCTACCATAACAGTATCTTTTGTTGAAACGGAGTCACAACCAGGAGACGCAGTACATTTACGTTTATTAATTTCAATTGGTAATTTAATATTATCAATCATGGTATAATACCATTTGTCTCGTCGATAATGGGCAGGTTTTCCAAATAAAATGTATTTGTTTGATTCTCTAGATAAATATCCAAGTTGGGTATAGGTTTCTTCACTATACTGGATGCCAAAATATAGTGCATCGTTAGACTGTAGTGCTAGAACGTTGGAAAATTATGACTCTTAAAAATTGAAATGATACATTCAACACATAGTAAATCATGAACAAAGTTGCGTTTCGAACCACTATTCTTCATCATACAAAATTGTGTCAGAACATTCGTAGTAAGCTTAAAAAAATGTTGATGCAATTACCATTACCTGAAATGGCAATTGAACGGTACATTTTAAATTACATCGGTACACCAACTTTTAAATTTTATAAAAAAAATAGAGACAAATCTGGAAATTAAAATAAGAATAACTAATATGGAATTATATTCTAGTGAAATGAAACAAATGGTTATCTCTTGATAAGAAATATACTATCTGAAGAATCTCTTCAGTATGGATTATCTTGCGTGAAAAATAAAGTTGATTATTTAATCATGAAACATTTCATAGACACTATTTTTTTACCGACACTACAAGAAAACGTCAAAGGTATACATTCACCTATCTATGGAAAATTTAGGTACAGCGATAAAAACAATGCAACGCAGCAACTTTTCATGGAGATGTATACAATCATTCCAAACATGATATAATACCCATTTATACTGCATTATGTTATTTTGATGATGCACAGTTAGAAGTTATACCAGGAAGTCACCGTAAAAACAAGGATTTGTCTATGGTGTCTTATCAGAAAAAGAAAATTCTTACCATTCATAGAAGAGATATTCTTATTTTTCATGCAACTCTACATCATAGAGGAATCAACTATAACAAACATGAACATCGAAGATTGCTTCAAGTATTTGAGATATTTCCAGATAAATCTATCTACTTATGAAGAACATTCTTCAAAATTAGTAGTGGTCCAATCGTCCAATCATTCATTGATGAAACACATTGTGACCCCTTTGTCTATTGAACTTTCTAAATTTCCTGGACTGATAAATGTAATTAATTTTATTCATTATTTTTTAGTATTTAATGATTTGCAATACAAAGTAGCTTTGATTGACATTGAACCATGGAAAAAAAAAGATAAATATATAACCTATGAACCTGGAAGAAAAATCTACCATTTAAATCATGAAGATATTAATGTAAACGTCTCTTGTGACCCTAATATTCAAGTTTTACAAACAAGCAATTATTATTTGTATATGTTTATATTGATTGTTACTTTTGTTTGTATTTTTATAAAAATACTCGTACCCGCAAAAAAAATATGGTTTAAATCAAGATTTTAAAATTGATTTTTTTGGTATCATTACCAAAAAAGAATTAATGTGTTGGTCTGGAGAATATGTGTTTTACGAGGTGTTTTAGAAGGTTTTAACTTTCCTAAACTTGTTCTTTTTGTTTTATTTAGATTTTTTATCAGATGGATGTATTTTTACACCTATTTTTCGTGGCATATATTACATTATATTGTACTGTATTGAAATTAAAAATTTTTGTATATTTGTCCGTTGGTGTTGCAATGTTCAAGGCATGTTTCATACGAATCAATCATGTTTAATATATCTTTTTCAAATGTAATGACGGGTGACCAAGATACGCTATACCTATGATTTTGATAATACACTGCAAGTTTATCCCGTTTTGTAGGCATATTAGTAGATATAGTATTCATTGACCATATAGGTGCTTTGAACGGATAATCGGAAGGTATGGTTATTTTGTAGGAGACCACTTTATATTCATACAGAAACGTATGAATATAAACACGTAATTCTGTTGGTAAATCAATTCCAACCGAATAGCTATGTTCCTTATGTATGGTAAAGATATACTCACGAATGGTATATTGTACTAGTTTATATTTTGAATGCGTAATCTGAAAATAATCTTCAATACATGGAACATTTTGTAGAAAAGATTCATAGCGTGTTTGTATGCGTATGTCCATGGTGTAATCTTATCTATTTTTTTTCATTTCAATTTGTTTTCTATACATATGAAGAATCGTTATATTTGTAAAATTCAGAATTCAAATTCACCCAGTAAAATATCTTAACATTATGGTAAATGGCATGACAATTAAAAAGATTTAAAACTCAATTGTTACAAAACTTGATATGTTTTGTATTTTGAATTTAAATGCTTCATTTCAATTTATCTTCTTTTTCGTTTTCTGGTTGGTGGAGTACGTGGCATATGTGCATTCCTTGCAGCCCTTGTTCTTATTATTCCTCTTAGTACATTTCGTCTTAATCCCTCAATTGCAGCATCCCTTGCAACCTCCCTCATTCTTTGTTTTCTTGCAGCATCCCTTCCCACACCCTGAATCCTTCTTTTTCTTATCTGTCTTACTACCTCCTGTTCAACTTCATCTTGTTCAGCAAGAATTGTTGCTCTTAGACGGCCTTGTGGTATACTAGAATGAATTAATAATGGTGAATTAATCCTATCATATCCAAAAAGAATTAATATATTATTCATAAGAATAACTTGGTCTGCATGTCCTGTATCCAACACACCATGTCTTGTGTTCAATCTACCGGCAACAATATTTTGTAACATGTCTATAAATGTTGCTTGTTGCTGAGGATTTAATTCATGAAATATATTTTGTATTACATCATGATTTCTATATAAGAAATTTGAATCAAACAATTGTCCGGGTTTCTTTAATATTCCATCAAGAAAATTTCTTGCGGTTTCTGATGTGTCATGTAAAAAATTTAACAATGCTGCTTCTAAACGATTGTATTCATCTGCATTATCTAATGCGTAAAATTCATGTCCATTAGAGTAAACCGTTCCTCCTTTCATACTATTCATTTCTAAAATAAAGAAATCGTATAATCCGTTTCTGTATCTTGAATTGTTTCAGCAATTGACCCTAGATTATTATGTATTTTAATGGTGTCACACATATGACTTTCAAAGACAACTTCTTTGCGATGCTCAATCTTTTTGGGTACGATGGATTCTAATTTATGTAAATCCAGCAAAATATTAAACGAACTTGTTCCATAATATCCTTCCTGACCACACATGACATTGGCAGATACGCCTCGCATGTTATCGACTTCAGCATGTCTTGCCGCCTGTAAAAACATTTCAGGAGTTTCTTCAAAAGATGCTTTTGCAATGGGTCCAATATCGTCTTTGTTTACACCGTGTCTGAAGATAGACGTCATGGGTGTGGTGGATGTCATGCGGTCAGCCAGTAACGTTTTGTGATGGTCGTTAATGTAGGCTCCATCAAATTCAATGACTTCAGTAAGTTCTGACAAAATACTTTCTCGTGCCGCTTCAACTCCCAGTACATTTTCCATTTCTTTAATGTCATTGCTAAATGTTCGTGTTGTATCAATTCCTTCAAATCCAAGTATATCTAATAAATTTGTACCTATAGTATCAAGCACCCATATTTCTTTGGATTCATAATTTCCCTTGACCCAAGTAACATTATTTTTAACAACACGAATGTTCACTTTGGGTATATTTTTGACTCCACGCAATACAATGTTCATGAGTCTTGTCTGTACTTCTTTTAGGTTATACACATAGTCCATGTCGTAAAACACACTAATGTTTTTCTTTTTCAGTAATTTAGGATCAATTGGTCGGATGCGGAACACCAGTTCGTCTTCATTGTAATCGGAATAAATGCATTGTATCATATCATTGTTTTGTTTAATGGATAAATTTACGTCATCCATGGTGATTCTTTTACGTAGCATTTCTTCTTCATTCAATACCATACGTATAATCCAAGGCGTATCGATAGGGTGTTCCACCGAAACACAATCTGCAAGTAATTCATCAAATTCTTCATTGCGACGAATAAACATGCGGTCTTTGGGTACGGCTTCATTGGTAGGGTCAAATATAATTTCAATCTTTTTAATGACATCTGATAATTTTGTATGTTCAATGATATTCATGAAATGGTGTGCTCGCTCACGACGTATTTCATCCACTTCTTTTAAATAAATGGTAACGGATGGGTTTTTAGGATTGGCAGACAAAGATAGAATTTCTTCAATTCGTGGCACACCACGTGTTACATTGGATTTACTTGCTACACCAGCAAAGTGGAATGTGTTTAAGGTCATTTGAGTGGTAGGTTCGCCAATAGATTGTGCAGCAATGATACCTACCATTTCACCTGGTTGTATGATGGTCTTTTTATAATGTTGCACGATTTGTTCTAGCAAAGTAAGTAAAGCAGATTTAGTAAAATGTTTTTTGAGTAGTTCTCGTGGACTTAAACAGTAATAATAGACCACTTTAAATAATAAACTTGGCTTGTAAAACCCAAGACCCTCCAACTTGGCATAGAATTGGTCTAACAAGACAAACATTTCAAACGGTGTAATGTCAATGAGAACGTCGGCGGATAGCAAGAATTGATTTGTAAAATGTCCAATTAAATACGGAATGCCAACAGGAGAATGAATTTTATAATCGTTTTTAGAATCAAACACGTTTTTATTCAAGGTACTTCGAACATCAATCATAAAGTCAATCCAAAATTTACACCGTTCTTTGCACTGCGATTGTTGGTCTTTGAATCGCTTGGTTGCTTCTTTGGAATAAAATGTACTATCATTCACATTGTAATGATTATAAATTTGTTCTAATTTCATTTCACACAACGGAAGATGAAACGCTTCTACTCTTCCGGGGTCAATATTGTCTTCCCCGTAAGAAAACTGAATAATTTTATTTTTGTTGTTACGAACCGTCCCGTCATAGACACTCATACAATCCTCCATGGATTTTATCAACCGTCGTTGAATATATCCAGTGGTGGCAGTCTTTACAGCAGTATCAATTAAACCAATACGACCTCCTTGTGCATGAAAGAATAACTCGAATGGATTTAATCCACCAATAAACGATGAAGATACAAATCCTCTTGCAGGAGAAGAGTCGTCATACTTGGTAAAATGAGGAAGGGTGCGATGTTCAAACCCGTACGGGATACGTTTACCTTCCACTTGTTGTTGTCCTAGACAGGATACCATTTGTGAAATGTTAATATCGGATCCTTTGGAACCAGCTTGAACCATCAAGGCAAAACGATTGGTGGGCGATAAAGCGTCTTTGCCGATTTTACCAGCCATCGTATTGGCTTCTCCCAAAAGAATATTAATCTTAGATTCGAGTTCTTCCATATTTGATTTACCAGTTTCATTGATAAAATTGCCAAATTTTGTTTGAGTTAATAACACATTGACTGCATTGTGTTTCTCTTTGATGGCTTCTTTGATTTTATCTTGAGTTTCAATCGGTGTCATTAAATCTTGAATGCCAACACTGTACGAACTTAGTTTCATGTATTCATTGACAATGAATTGAATGTTATCGATAAAATCGGCAGATGCTCGTGTGCCAAAATCGTTAAAGATGCGTTGAATCAATCCTTTGGTTGTAGCGCCCAATACGTTTTTATCTAATCGTCCTCGTTTATATTCACCATTTACAATCTCAATGATATTGTTGGATGTAGCAGGGTCTCCTTCTTTGTATAATTTATTTTTTTGGTAACTGGACATGGGTGGTAAAATGAATGATAATATATTCATGTTGGAAATATGGGATTGTTGAAAGACTCGTTCATCTACGTTGGTCAATTGAACCACAAGATTCATGGCGGTTAAAGGGTCAAAATGCATCAAATTTCCAAGATTGTCCCTGTCTCGTGTAAATTGGAATGCTCCAAGAAGAGAATCTTGAAAGATACCAATGATAGATTGATTTGACGCAGGACTGATAATTTGATTTTGAACGGCAGCCAAATGTTTCAGTTCTGTTTCTGCTTCTAAACTTTGAGGCATGTGTAGATTCATTTCATCACCGTCAAAATCTGCATTGTACGGTTTTGTATCACCCACATTCATTCGAAAGGTATTTCCTTTTTTCATGACTCGAACAATATGACCCATCATACTCATGCGATGCAACGTCGGTTGTCGATTAAAGAGAATGGCGTCTCCGTCTAACATGTGGCGATGCAGAATATCTCCTTCTTTTAATTGAATGGATTCACGGTCGGCATATTTAAGTGAGATGTGAATGGAGCGTCCATCGTTAACCCGTTCCAGTAATTTTGCACCTGGATAGACATCGGGACCATTTTGTAATAAGGTGGTTAGCATGGCAATGTTAAGTGAATTTACTGTAACTGGTTTTGTTATATTTTGAGCAATTTTCAAAGGCACGCCTAATTCTCGTATCGATAAATTGGGGTCAGGAGTAATCACAGACCGTGCACTAAAATCTACACGCTTTCCCATTAAATTTCCACGAACTCGTCCCGTTTTTCCGTTCAACCTATCTTTAATCGATTTGAATGCACGGCCTGACCTTTGTGCAGCTGGTTTTGCATTGGGGATTTTATTATCAATCATGGTCGCAATAAAGTATTGTAACATGGTGTGGTGGTCTTCCAACACTTGTGCATTGGCATTTTGACTAATTTTATCTTTTAAAATTTTGTTCATACGCACAATTTGAATTAAGATGTACGTTAAATCGTCCTCGCTTCGTTGAGAAGATTCGTATTTGACCGAAGGACGAACGGATGGTGGTGGTACGGCCAACACTTGACATATCATCCATTCGGGTCTTGACCAAATAGGACTAAATCCCATAAATCCAATGTCTTCATCCGATATACGTCGAAATATTTTAATAAACATTTCAGGTGTAATTTTTAAAGTTACATTTTCGGCCATTTTCCATTCCGCTAATACAGTTGCAAATCCTTCTTGTTTGTATTTGGTAGGTTGCTTGCACCCACACCCATGTTCATTGGACTCACCACACCGTGTAATTTTATGACATATGGTATGAACTTGCTTCCATCGTCGTTCATTGGATAAAGAGAGTAAATGGGAATATTTTTTCTTGTCAATCAACAACTTGCTACATTTAATGCAAATACATTGAATGATACCTACAATTGTATCTAAATATTGGATGTAAAAGACCGGTTTGGCTAATTCAAGATGTCCAAAATAACCAGGCGATTGTATATAATCCATTCCATCTGTTGGACAAATGATTCCAGGGTCAAGAACACCCATACGTGTATCAAACATTCCATTCACGACCGCTTTATTATTAACATAGGTATCCTTGTTTGTAATTTCAGCAACGGAAGATTTACGGATGTCTTCCGGTGACATAATACTGAACTGAATTCCTAGAATAGTAGATTCGTTCATTGTTATAATCAAGTATTATTTGTTAAAATCAATTTTTTATATTAATAAATTTAGGTAATACAAGTTTAAACCATTCTGGCTGTCTTCGTATAAGAACACACGAGACGTCCTCCAATTTCCAATAATGAGTCGCAATCCATGTACGACCATCTAATTGATGACTTTCCCATTCTTCGTACTCTTGTTCTGTGCACTGAAAAGGTGCATATTCATAATGTACTTTATTTGTAAAAAATTGTAAATAAATACCCTTTACTTTTCCATCTTGGCTCCGTTGAAACGTACCATCTGCTCGAAATAATTCTTCCGATTCATATTCTACAAATTTAGTTTCTAAAAAATCACATGTGTCCAAATCACATACTTCCATTTGCATTTGACATTGCACCCAATATTCTTCTTTGGGAATTCCGGTAATTTCACGAGTAAAAGGGTTTTTAACTTCAAGCATGCGTCCATGTAAGGGTCCCTCACTTACATTAATTCCATCAGGAGAAGCTCCTAAAAAAGAATAAGTATCATGCGTTACGCACCCAAACTCTTCTACTTTTGTTTGATACATGTATTCATAATATTGAATGGAAACATGTTCATATTTAACTCCCCAATGTAACGGTCCTTCTGTGCATACATGCTCGTGAATGACAATAGGAGTTTCTTTTCGTTTTAATAATTCTCTTATTTTGGCATCTGTACCCAAGGCTTTGTAGGCGACACTTGCCGTAAGTAAAGTATGACGGTATTCATACCATTCTTGTGTTCGTTGTTGGGGTTGAGGTTTTTTACGTATCTTATCAATCCGCTCAGCCACATTTGTCATTTGCGGACAATGATAGCTTGTTCTACCACATGGCAACCATACGATAGCCTTAAGCAAACTGGTTTCATCTACACTTCCAAATTGTATATCTAATACAGCACGCACTTCATGTATCATATCAATCGTAAAAGAGTCTTTGTGCATAATGTCAAGATGGTCTTGACAGTATTCACGCATTAAATCAAGCGCTGTTTCTTCCATCAAATTATATTATAAAAATAGGTTTAAGATATTTTTTTAATTGTTTTATTTTTAGGGGCAAGTGATTGTAAAGGTGATACAGCATCTGTTCGTAAGGTATATTTACGTTGAATGCAAACTAAGGCAGGTATGTCTTCAATGCATTCCTCAACAGAATTATAGATGACATCTTTGGTTCTTTGCAAACATTTACGGTCTAATTTATCTTGCAGCATCTTTTTTAATTGACTTGTCTGTTCTTCATCAAGGGCGTCTTTTTCTTTTATGACAGCCACATAATCCATAAGTCGTTTTAATTTAAGTGATTTATTCAATTTATTCCAAGGTTGATTTTCGTTTTTTTTGTTGTCCATTTCAACAATGTCTTCAAGTGACAACATAAGTATATATAGCAAATAAGTTCTAATTTGTTTTTTAATACCTTTTAAAAAATATTATATAAAATTAAATTACAATTAAATACAAAATATAACAAGAACTATGATTAACACGACCAAAAAGGGTATCATATTTGCCACTCTGGTTGTTTTATAAGTTGGTATTTGAGTTTCTGGATACACTTTCATTTGTAATATTATATTTTATATTAAATTTCAATTTTTTTAGATGAGTTCAATGGTCAAGATTCTTACTCACACAAAATTGTGGCTTTACACAGAATTTAAATATATTTTATTATTAATGTTGTGGTTTGCTCTTTTTGTATTTTTACTAGGGTTATATTTTTGTTTGACTCAATCGTCTTATACCATTCAAGAAGGATTTTCACCTCGATGTCCCAATATTCTTATTGACCGTGGAAATGAAATATGGTTGAAAAACACAAATTTAGCAGATATACCGGGCGTAAACCCAATTGTATTTCACAATTTAGATGAATATACTGAATTTGTAGAATGGCAAAAATCACAAGGCATACAGTGTCCCTTGCTCTATTTTAAAAAAGGGTACACCACTCAAAATGATGAAGTTTATTATGTAAAACCGCCTCCTAAACAACTTCTAGATGCCACTAGAAATGACCCTCCCTATAATACAAATTCTTATCCTGGAATAGATCCAATGGGGCAACATATAGGAGATACCACCATGCTGGATGAATATCACGATATTGGAGAAACAATTGAAACAAGTCCTAATGCAATGGATTCCAATTGGGATAATTCATAATACGGTTGTATTCATATTCAAGTTGATTGAGTTGAGACGGTGATACATCAGAAATACTTTTTATGTAGTCGGTTAAATCTAACAGTTGTTGTTGTCGTTGTTCTTGTTCTTTGAAATAGGTTTCATAGTGTTGAAGTAAAGGTACCAGTAACTGATTTTCTTTACTTCGTTCCAGCAATCTTTGATAGTTTATTTTGATTTTATGTTCTTTATAGTCCATACATTTTATATAGTATAATAATATGATTGCAATTATCGAAATGCCCAGTTATGTACATCCCCATAAAAGAAGAACTCCTACAGCATATATAAACTGGGTTGAGTCTGCTGGTATTATTCCTGTATGTATTCCCTATGATATAAATAAAAAAGATTTATTAAAGTGTTTAGATAACGTACAAGGTGTGCTATGGACCGGGGGGTACATTGAAAATGGTAGGTATACTAAAGCACAACGAGATACTTATATTAATACTTTATATACTACTTATGAAGTTGCAAAAAAATACAATGATAACGGTAGGCATTATCCAATTTGGGGAATGTGTCAGGGATTTGAATTTTTAGTTTTATTTCAAAACGGAAAGCGTTATACAAAGAAACTAGTAAAACACGAAAAAGAAGGTGAATATCCGATACAATTTTTTCAATCCACTAAAATGACAGATTGGTTTTCTAAAAAAATGATTGGAAAAATGAAAACCACCAATTGTATTGTTCAACATCATATGTTTGGATTTGATATTGAAAACTATCCTTATTTAAATATTGTTTCGACCCAAGATGATTTTATTAATATCATTGAATATAAAGACTACCCTTTTTATGGAGTACAATTTCATCTTGAAAAACCATTTAATTTGTTTTCTAAACAAGTCTCCATTGAATTTGCTTTTTTTTTAAAAAGTGAGTTACATTAATTTTATAAAGTCGTCGTTATAAATAAGCCCACTTGGTTTATAACTGGATGTAGATTTTAAATTTGATTTTTTTTCTTTTTCTTTTTCTTCTTTTCGTACTTCTTTGCCAAATCCATCAATCACAATCCCCGTTTGTTGTTTGTATTCTAATCTTACATAATCTGGTATCCAATGATTCCATGAAATGAATAAAAGATTAGGGTGTGTATATTTGACATTAAATCCATTTTCTTCTAATTCATGAATAATATAAGCAATACAGGAACGTACGTCGTATAATGGAACACCTAATAAAAATTCAGGCACCACATACCAACAACACTCTATTTTTTGACGTGAGGCAACTTTAATGTGCTTATGGGTTCTTTCTAAGAGGGTATTGTACGTTTTTAAAATGGCTAAATCAGCCTCCTTTTTTGTTTCATACAACTCGTCTAAATTTAATTTTGTACTCATGATATAAAAGTATGTTTTATTGTTACTTTTTAAATTTAAATACATGTACTTTTGAAAATACTTTAGTAATCTAAATTAATATATCTTAATTGTATGGAACGTTCAGAGGATGAACGTAAAAGAGAAAGAGACAATGAAAGGCTACAAAAGTACAAAAATGATAATCCTGATGATTATATTAAGTTACAATTTTTACAACAAACTAATAATCCTGAATATACACGAAAAAAAGCAGCAATTATTGATTTTTATCGGAATCAAGAAAGAGAAAGAGCACGTCCTGATGACAGACGTCCTGATGACAGACGTCCTGATGACAGACGTTATCCTGATGACAGACGTTATCCTGATGACAGACGTCCTGATGACAGACGTCCTGATGACAGACGTCCTGATGACAGACGTCCTGATGACAGACGTTATCCTGATGACAGACGTCCTGATCCAAAGTATGATTTATCAGGATTACCAGCCAATTTATCTGAAGATAAAGCAAAAGCCATTGGTCTAAAAACTGAAATAGAAAACCATATTTTGACTAAATTATCTGATTATATTATTTCCAAGCATCCTAGAGGTAATTATACAACCACAACTTACCAGATTGCCATTGTAAATGTATTAAGAAATATTTTTAAAGACCCCAACAGTGATATTATTACTTATATCGAAAACAAATTAAAAGGAGAATCAAGTACAAAAAGTACTTTTGGTTTTTTTGGATTTGGTGGTACAAAACGTAAACGTAAACGTAAAAGTCGTAGAAGATAATATTGTATTTAAGATATGGAGCATATTGTTATATCTTCGGCAGGACCCAATGGGTTAATTCAAATAGGAATGATTCAACATTTAATGGAAACGTCTTTTTTTTCCATGGACACCATTCAAAGTATTCGTGGTACATCGGCAGGTGCCATATTGGCAGTATTGTTGTGTTTAAAAATTCCTATCCAAGTCATTATAGACTATATCATTCAACGTCCCTTGTATAAATTATTTACACTAGATGTATTTCAATTGATGAAAACCAATAGTGTTATGGAATCGTCTTGTTTAAAAGAATTACTAGCACCTTTATTTCATTATCAAAATGTATCTTTGGACATTACGATGAAAGAATTGTTTGAGCTAACTTCCATCGATGTACATTTATTCACGACGGCATTGACTCGTGTGGAAGCAGTAGATATCAATCATCTCACGTTTCCAGATTTACCCGTTTTAACGGCAATTTCAATGTCATCTGCCGTTCCTATTTTATTTCCACCCATACACTACAACGACGAATATTACATTGATGGAGGATTATTAATGCATTGTCCCTTACCTCCAAATGATAAAACCATTGTATTGTGTATTAACAATACATCCTTACTAAAACTAGATTCTCCTTTTAATTTAATGTATCACATCCTCATACAATCTTTTGGACGTCTTTCAAAAGAGAATATGAAGGGAACTTTATTTATCTACAATACAAATGACACGCTTGATATCGCATTATGGGAAAAGGTGTTTTTAGACGAAACATCCCGTATAAATCTCATACAAATAGGTCATGATTTTGCCAAGAAAAATACACCTATAGTATGCGACATAAATACGACAATGCCTGCAATAACAATGTCTGTGAAAAGTTAAAACCATTAAGTCTGACAAAGTTATTACCTAGACATAAAATGCCACAATTTGAAGATATACATGAAATGAAAGTGTTTCAGAAAAAACTTGGTCTTCTTGGTAAAAGTATGTTGGTTCCTTTAGATAAGTTACGATTGACACAACGTGAAATAAGATTAAGCCGTTGTAAGGCTATTGCAAGAACATGGACTAAAAAAATGAAGCCCCTGCTCGTATCACAGGAAAAGGACAATACGTACGCCGTGATTGACGGACATCATCGATT
>Ga0209355_1000201_pt1 | contig 36200 bp, 34 predicted proteins | sample LauGreSBDMM110SN_3_FD_187563 | JGI IMG/M metagenome (GOLD analysis project Ga0209355, IMG submission 187563) | Freshwater lake microbial communities from Lake Michigan, USA - Sp13.BD.MM110.SN (SPAdes) (version 2) | ecosystem: Environmental > Aquatic > Freshwater > Lake | place: Lake Michigan... | reverse complement strand
GGACCACCTTGGTGCCATCTTCGTACACCGACTCTGTGGGGGAAACTTTGGGTGGTGTCACTGGTGTGTTGGCGTCCCAGTTCGACGGGTAACTGGCGGCTTGCAACACCGGTACTTTTTTGCTTACAGGTGTCTGGTAGTCGTAGCCGGTTCCCCCGCTGTTATTCGTATTGTTGGTGTCCAGATTACCCTGATCCTTGGCCAAACCGCTTCCGCCGCCACCCCCGCCCGCACAGGCCAGCAGCACAACAACCGGGGACAGCCGACAGGCAAGCAATAGCCAGAATTTCATGGGTGAATAGGAATGAATTAACTCTTACAAATACTATCTCTTTGTAAGTACTAATTTATTGCTTTTTAGCGGCAGTCAGCACGGTTAAACACTGCTTAAACTGCTTTTATGAATAAACCTTTACAGCGTGTGACAGCTTTGCGGCCCCCGGTCAGGCTCAGGCCGATCAAGGCCACTGACGAAACCGCTTTCATGCAAGGGGTTGGCGCAAGCCGCGATCTGCTCAAACCCTGGGTGCAAGTGCCCTTAAGCCGCAAAGCGTTTCAAAAGTACGTTTTGGAAATGAACACAGCAGACGACCGCGCATGGGCTGTCACTCGCAGGGACACACGCGAGTTGGCCGGTGTGGTCGAGTTGCGCGATATTTTTTTTGGCGACTTTAAAAACGCCTATTTGATTTACTACGCATTTCAGCCCTATTTGCGGCAAGGTTTGATGCGACAAGCGGTTGAGCTGGCGATAGGCATTGCGTTCAAACGCTTGAAGTTGCATCGCCTGGAAGCCAACATACAACCCGATAACCTGGCGTCTATCGCCCTGGTGCGGGCTTGCGGCTTCAACAAAGAGGGCTTTAGCCCACGTTTTCTAAAAAAGAACGGTCAATGGCGGGACCATGAACGCTGGGCAATGCTTACCGATAGCGATTAAACCTTGGCGCTGAATAAATGCTGAACAGCCGAAGGTAGAAGTCAGCCCCTACGCTGTCGCACCGTCTCATACAAACAGATACCACTCGCTACCGAGACGTTCAAACTCTCCACGCCGCCCGCCATGGGAATACTGACCAGCTGATCGCAGGTCTTGCGTGTTAGTTGCCTCAGGCCGCTGCCTTCAGCACCCAATACCCAGGCAGTCGATATTTTCAAATCCACGTCATACAGCGTTTTCTCGGCATCGTCACTGGTGCCGGTGATCCATATATGGCGCTCCTTCAATTCATTCAGCGTGCGCGCCAGGTTGGTCACCATGAAATACGGCACGGTCTCGGCTGCGCCGCTAGCCACCTTGGCCACGGTGGCGTTGATGCCCACGGCATGGTCTTTGGGCGCAATCACGGCGTGTACGCCTGCACCGTCTGCCACGCGCAAACACGCGCCTAGGTTGTGTGGGTCGGTGATGCCATCCAGCACCAATATCAACACCGGTTCGTCATCCGGCAATGCCTCCAGGCATTCATCCAGCGACTTGGCAATATCAATCGCATGCACCCGCGCCACCACGCCTTGGTGGCCGTGGTTACCGGCCAACTGCGCCAATCGCATGCCGTCTGCCTCCACCAATTTCACTTTGGCTTCTTTGGCGCGCTCTTGAAACTGGCGCATGCGTGCGTCTCTGCGTGTCGGGTCGAAAAACACTTCGATGACCGACGCAGGCGTGGTTTTCAGTCGCACACCGACTGCATGAAAACCGAATAAAACTTTAGGGCTGGAAGCCATAAGAAACTTTCTTTTTATAGTTTTTCAAATGTCTGCCAAATGCCGCAGCGGGTGCGCATGCACAGGCCACGCGCTCTGGAAAAACGGCGTCACCATGTCCGCGCTGATGTCTTCCAAACGCGTTGGCTGCCACTTGGGCGCATGGTCTTTGTCTACGGCCAGCGCGCGTATGCCCTCTACCGTGTCGCTGTGCGCCGGGCCGCGCTGCAAATGCACTGGGTGAAAACTGTGTCTCACCATGTCGCGTTCCATGCGCAATTCATCGGCCAGACCCATGTGGCGCGCACGCCTGATTTGCTCCAAGGTCACGGCCAGCATCAGCGGTGAACGTTTGCGCAAGGCTTGCAATGCGGCTGCCGACAATTCGTCCGGGGCGCTTTCCAAGGCACCGGCAATAGCGTGTACGTCAGCGGATGCAAACACGCTATTCAACTGCTCGTTCCACCAAGCCGGTGTATGAGCTTTGGCGGCTACAGTAGCGGCTGCATACGGTTGGGTCAGTTGCTGCAAAGTGCTGTCTGCGTGCTGCCAATTCATGGTCGGCAAGTTGTTCCATAGCGTGGACAAGTCAGCGCTCGGGCACAACACATCGGCCAGACCGGCAAACACCGCTTCTGCACCGTTCAACATCTGCCCGCTTAATCCCAAGTACTCGCCCAAAGCGCCTTGGCAGCGGCTGAGGAAATAACCGCCGCCCACATCCGGAAATAAACCGATCATGGTCTCGGGCATAGCCATTTTTGTTTTATCAGTGGCAATGCGCAGGCTCGCGCCTTGCGCCAAACCCATGCCGCCGCCCATGACCACGCCGTCCATGAACACCATGCATGGCTTGGTGTAGCAATGAATCAAATGGTTCAGCGCATATTCTTCGGTGAAAAAATCTTCCAGTTGCGGGTCACCGGCCAACGCAGCTTGGTGAAAAAAACGTATGTCGCCGCCCGCGCAAAACGCACCGAACGCGCCCTCGCGCCCCATGCCGCGCATCGCGACGGCTTTCACTTTGTCATCCGATTGCCAGGCCAGCAACACCTGCGTGATGTCGCGCACCATGGACAAAGACAAAGCGTTCAAAGCCCTGGCACGGTTGAGTGTGATCAAACCTGTGTGTCCGCTGACCTGCGCCAACACGTCACCGTCGTGCAATTCAACATGTGCTTTATTCATTGCGCTGCCTCCAACTTGCATATTCGTTACCTGCCAGCGCTGCCAGCACCAGACTGCCGCCCAGCATCACCGCAACGGCTGGTGCTTCACCCGCACCCCACCAGGCCCAGCTGATACCAAACAACACCTCCAGCAAGGCCAACATGGCCACCTCGTGCGGCTTTAACACTTGCGAACTCCACACGGCCAGGCTGCATGGCACGGCGAGTTGAAACACGCCCAACAAGGCCAGCCATTGAATGTCTTGCACGCTGGCCTGAAACGGCATGGCCATGGGCGCGGTGAACATACACGACAACACGGCACCGATCAAAATAGCCGGCAACATGTTTGTTTGCGCTACGTCCGGCTGCCGGGTTTTCATGAGGTTCCATTGCACCGAACCGGCCACGGGCACGCACGCTGCCACCAACATGCCTTTCAGGTGTTGACCGCCATCTAGCTGTAACTGCGACACAAACATATACGCCATACCGACCGCTGCCAATGCAATTGCGCCCCAGGTCTGGCGGGACAAAGCCTGACCGCCTAGCAAGCGGTGCAGCAAAGCCGTCAGCAAGGGCCCGAGTGACAAAGTGATGAGCACATTGGCCACCGTCGTCAAGGTGAGTGCCAGCATGAAGGCGGTGAACATGACCGACCAGCACACGCCTGAGAGCCACAGCGTGCGCGAACGGAATTCGCTGCCGCGCCAAACGCTGCCGCGCGTGGCAAGCGTGAGGCCAATGAGCAAACTGAGTGCGTTGAAAAAGCTGCGCCAGAACGTGACTTCAAAGCCCTGCGCCTGTGTGATCTGTCGCGACACAATGCCCGCGATTGACCAAAGCAAGGTGGCCAGCACCATCAGGCCCAAGGCTTGTGCATGACTCAGCCTGATGTTCATGGCGGAAAAGCTCAGCCTTCGCGGCTGGCGCGCTTGCGCTCGTGCTCTTTCAAATGGCGCTTGCGCAGTCGCACACTCTTAGGCGTGATCTCGACCAACTCGTCGTCTTCGATGAACTGAACGCCGTATTCCAAGGTACATTGAATAGGCGGCGTGATTTTGATCGCGTCTTCTTTGCCAGAGACGCGGAAGTTGGTCAGCTGTTTGGTGCGCGTAGCGTTGACCACCAGGTCGTTGTCGCGGCTGTGTATGCCGACGATCATGCCTTCGTACACCGGGTCATTAGGCTTCACAAACATGCGGCCACGGTCGTCCAGCTTGCCCAAGGCGTAAGTGAAAATTTCGCCATCGTCCATGGAAATGAGAACGCCGTTTTTGCGTCCGCCGATCTCGCCTTTGTATGGCTCATAGCGGTCAAAAATATTGGAAATAAGACCTGAGCCGCGCGTCAAATTCAAAAACTCGGTGGTGAAACCAATCAAGCCACGCGCCGGGATGCGGTACTCCAAACGCACGCGTCCACGTCCGTCGGACTCCATGTTCACCAAATCACCTTTGCGCTCGCCCAAGGCTTGCATGACGCCGCCCTGGTGCTGGTCTTCGATGTCGGCGGTGACAAGCTCAATAGGCTCGCAGCGCTCGCCGTTGATCTCGCGAAACACCACGCGCGGTTTGGACACAGCCAGCTCGTAACCTTCGCGGCGCATGTTTTCTAACAAAATGGTCAAGTGCAATTCACCGCGACCCGAGACTTCGAAAATACCGTCTTCGTCGGTCTCTTTCACTTTCAAAGCCACGTTGGCTTGCAGTTCTTTTTGCAGGCGGTCCCAGATTTGGCGGCTGGTCACGTACTTGCCTTCGCGGCCTGCCAGCGGCGAGGTGTTGACGCAAAAGTTCATGGTCAACGTGGGTTCGTCCACTTTCAACATGGGCAGAGGCTTGGGGTTCAGCGGGTCGGTGATGGTCACACCAATGCCTATGTCGGTAATGCCGTTGATCAGCACAATGTCGCCAGGACCGGCTTCGGTGGCTTGAATGCGGTCTAGGCCTTGAAACTTCAACACCTGGTTGACCCGGCCTTTGACCGGCGCGCCTTCTTCACCCGACACCACCACCACGTCCATGCCGGGTTTGATGGTGCCTGCACTGATGCGGCCCACGCCAATGCGGCCCACGAAGGTGGAAAAATCGAGGGCGGAAATTTGCAATTGCAAAGGCGCAGCGGGGTCCCCGCTTTGCGGTGGCACGTGTTTCAACACGGTTTCAAAAAGCGCTGACATATCCGGGCCCCATTGCTCGCCCTGCTCGCCTTCAACCAATGAAGACCAGCCGTTGATGCCGGAGGCGTAAACCACGGGGAAATCGAGTTGTTCATCGGTCGCGCCGAGTTTGTCAAACAGCTCAAACGCCTGGTTGATCACGACGCTGGGGCGTGAGCCGGGCTTGTCCACTTTGTTCACCACTACGATGGGCTTTAAGCCCAGCGCCAATGCTTTTTTGGTGACGAAGCGGGTTTGCGGCATGGGGCCTTCTTGCGCATCGATCAGCAACACCACGCCGTCGACCATGGACAAAGCGCGTTCGACTTCGCCGCCGAAGTCCGCGTGTCCGGGTGTGTCCACGATGTTGATGTGTGTGCCTTTCCAGCTGACCGCACAGTTTTTCGCCAGAATGGTGATGCCGCGTTCGCGCTCAATCGCGTTGTTATCCATGACAGTGTCGACCACTTTTTCGTGTTCGGCAAACGTGCCGGACTGGCGCAGCAACTGGTCGACCATGGTGGTTTTGCCGTGGTCAACGTGGGCAATGATGGCGATGTTTCGGATTTGTAAAGTCATGCGGCACTCTCGAGTAAGGATTGGATTTCTTGGGGATTCAATAAGCGTTCGGGTATCAGTTCACCGGCACGCACATGGGCGGTGCCTAGCAAGGAATGCGGGTCGCTGCCGTACACAGCCACTTGCGCGTGGTCAGGCCAGTCGCCACGGCGGCGCAAACCGCTTAAGAAGCGCCCTGCATCATCGCTTTGCAATGTGATGGCTTGATGACTGTCCAGCAATGCGTCCACCGGCAACAAAGCAGCGTGGCGTTTGTCCTCGTGCCATTGTTCCAGTTCGTTCAAACTGACGCAGTCTTTGGCGAGAAAGACGCCGCTTTGCACCCGACGCAGGGCAGACAAAAACGCGCCGCAACCCAGTGCAATACCTATGTCTTCGCCCAGCGTGCGTATGTACGTGCCTTTGCTGCAACGCGCGCGCAAGGCCACGCTGCGCACGCCGTCTACCTCGGGCAGTTCGCTTAACTGCAATTCGTAAATGGTGACGCGCCGTGGTGTGCGCTCCACGTCCACACCATCGCGCGCGTATTCGTACAAAGCCTTGCCGTCTTTTTTCAATGCGCTGTGCATGGGCGGTAACTGCATGAGTTCGCCGGTGAACAGCGCTTGCACTTGCTGCAATTTTCCCGGCGTGAAAGTCACGGCAGCTTCGGCGATGACATCGCCTTCAGCGTCAGCGGTGGTGGTACGTTGGCCTAAGCGCAAAACAGCTTCATAGGTTTTGTCAGCATCCAAATGCAATTGGCTAAATTTAGTAGCCGCCCCAAAACACAAAGGCAACACCCCCGTGGCGAGCGGATCTAGCGTGCCGGTGTGACCGGCTTTTTCAGCGCGCAGCAACCACTTGGCTTTTTGCAAAGCCTGGTTGCTGGAGAGTCCCAGCGGTTTATCGAGCAACAACACCCCATGCACGGGACGCCGTTGCACCCGTGTGCGTGGCGAGTTCATGGTCAGTCGTTTTCTTGGGCGCGTGAGGCGACAGCACGGGCGATCAGCGCGTTCATATCGGCTGCGCGCTCGGGTGTACGGTCGTACTGAAAATGCAAAGTAGGCACGGTGTGTATGTGTAATCGTTTGAACAAGCCGTTGCGCAAAAAACCGGCGGCCTGGTTCAAGCCTTCGTTGCAAGCTTCGGCGTCACCAATTAACACGCTGAAAAACACTTTGGCATGCGCGTAGTCGGGCGTGACTTCCACCGATTGAATCGTCACCATGCCCAACCGCGGGTCTTTAAGTTCGCGGATCAACTCCGACAAATCACGTTGGATCTGGTCGGCGACGCGAAAACCGCGGTGAGCTGTGGACGATTTCTTGGCTGGCATGCGGGCGGATCAAATCGTGCGGGCGATTTCCTTGATTTCAAAGAACTCGAGTTGGTCGCCCTCTTGGATGTCGTTATAGCCTTTGAGATTCAAGCCGCATTCGAAAGTTTCTTTGACTTCGCGCACGTCGTCCTTAAAGCGTTTAAGGCTTTCCAGCTCACCGGTGAACACCACCACGTTGTCGCGCAACAAGCGCAGACGCGCGTTGCGACGCACCACGCCGTTGGTGACCATGCAACCGGCAATCGCGCCGATTTTGCTGATGCGGAACACCTGGCGGATTTGCGCCACGCCGATGACTTCTTCTTTCTTGTCAGGCGTCAACATGCCGGACATGGCTGCTTTGAGTTCGTCTACCGCGTCATAAATGATGTTGTAGTAACGGATCTCGACACCGTTGTTCTCGGCGAGTTTGCGAGCACCTGCATCGGCACGTGTGTTGAAACCGATGATGACGGCTTTAGAAGCAATGGCCAGGTTGATGTCGGATTCGCTGATGCCGCCGACGGCACCGTAGACCAGTTGCACCCGTACTTCTTCGTTGGTGAGTTTGAGCAGCGAAGTCGCCAGCGCTTCTTGCGAGCCTTGCACGTCTGCCTTGATGATGATGGGCAGATTTTTGACTTCGCCCGAGGACATGTCGGTGAACAGATTTTCCAGCTTAGACGCTTGTTGCTTGGCCAGTTTGGTGTTGCGGAATTTGCCGGCGCGGTAGGTCGCGATTTCTCGCGCTCGTCGTTCGTCGGACAAGACCATGAATTCGTCACCGGCTTGCGGCACTTCGGTCAGACCTTGGATTTCCACCGGAATGGAAGGACCCGCCGACTTGATGCTCTTGCCGTTTTCATCCAACATGGCGCGCACGCGGCCAAAGGTTTGACCGGCCAGCACCACATCGCCGGTTTTCAAAGTGCCTGACTGGACCAGGATGGTGGCGACAGGGCCGCGGCCTTTGTCCAAGCTGGCTTCGATGACCAGTCCTTTGGCCATGGCGTCGATGGGCGCTTTGAGCTCCAGCACTTCGGCTTGCAACAACACTTGCTCGAGCAGTTCGTCCACGCCTTGACCGGTTTTGGCCGACACAGACACAAAAGGCGCGTCGCCGCCGAATTCTTCGGGGATGACTTCTTCGGCCACCAGTTCGCTTTTCACGCGGTCGGTGTTGGCGTCAGGCTTATCGATCTTGTTGATCGCAACCACGATGGGCACACCGGCTGCTTTGGCGTGCTTGATGGCTTCTTTGGTTTGCGGCATCACGCCGTCGTCAGCTGCAACAACCAAGATGACAATGTCAGTCGCTTGGGCACCTCGGGCACGCATGGCGGTGAACGCCTCGTGACCGGGCGTGTCCAGGAATGAAATCATGCCGCGCGGAGTTTCCACGTGGTAGGCGCCAATGTGCTGGGTGATGCCACCGGCTTCGCCTGAAGCCACTTTGGCGCGGCGTATGTAATCGAGCAAAGATGTTTTGCCGTGGTCGACGTGCCCCATGACGGTGACCACAGGTGCGCGGGTGAGAGACTCGCCGTGGTGCGCGGATGCTTCGTCTTCGGTGAAGGCTTCCGGATCATCCAGCGACGCAATGACGGCTTTGTGGCCCATGTCCTCGACCACGATCATGGCGGTGTCCTGATCCAGCGGTTGGTTGATCGTGACCATCTGTCCCAGCTTCATCAATTGCTTGATGACTTCGGAGGCCTTGACCGCCATTTTGTGGGCAAGTTCTGCCACAGTAATGGTTTCAGGCACGTGCACTTCGATGATGCGCGCTTCTACCGGTGCGGCTTGCACCGGGGTGTCGTCACGGTCACGCTCGCGTTTACCGCGCGGACCGCCGCGCCAGCTGTTGCGACCAACGCCGCCGCTGGCGTCGCCACGGGTTTTGATTTCTTTCTTCTTGGCCTGTTCGTCCGCCCAACTGGAAGACAGCTTGGCGCTCTTGACTTCCTTTTGGCCTTCTTTGGTGGTGGTCGCAGCGCCAGCCGGACGTGCACCGGCTGCGGTGGAACCGGCAGCGGGTTTGTGCAAAGTGCCTTTGATGGCTTTGGGGTCGGGGGTGGGGGCTTTTTCAGGTTCGGGCGGCTTTTTCGCGACCAGCACTTTTTTCGGTGCGTTCATCATGGTGCGAATGGCTTCGGCTTCGGCCAAAGCGGTGCGACGGCGTGAATCCAAATCTTTGGCACGAACTGCATCTTCCTCGGCGCTGGCTTTGGCAACGGCTTCGCGTTCAGCGGCAGCGGCCGCGGCTTTGGCTGCTATCTCCGCAGCTTTGTCGGCGTCGGTATCAGCAGCGGGGGAAACAGCAGTAGCTTGGGCTTCGCGCTCTTTGGCTTCCTGGGCTTCGCGCAAGCGGCGTTTTTCAACCAGTTCTTCTTCCTGACGGCGAATGAACTCTGCCTGGCGGCGCGCTTCTTCTTCGCGTCTGGCCAGTTCGGCTTGATCAAGAATAGGAGCAGCAGCTAAGACCGGGGACGGCTCTTGCTCGGGTTCTTCAGTGGTGTCGTTTTCATCGCGCTTGACGAAAGTGCGTTTTTTGCGCACCTCAACCTGGATGGTGCGGGCTTTGCCGGTGGCATCTGCCTGCTTGATTTCAGACGTGGATTTCTTCACCAGCGTGATTTTTTTGCGCTCGAGCGTGTCTGTGCCGTGGCTGGCTTTGAGAAAGCCCAGCAATTTTTGCTTGTCAGCGTCGGTCAGCGCATCAGCTGCGGACGATTTAGTGACACCAGCTGCCTTAAGCTGTTCAAGCAGTGTGTCGGGAGATTTTTTGAGTTCCTTGGCAAACTCGGCAACCGTTGTGATGGTCATCTGTGGTGTTCCTCTTCATGACCGTTACGCTTGACCCGCGAACCAATGCTCGCGTGCCTTCAGGATCAAAGTTTTTGCTTCCTCTTCAGACTGACCAGTGATGTCCACCAGTTCGTCCACCGCCAAATCCGCCAGATCGTCGCGGGTATGTACTCCACCCACGGCCAGTTTGGCAATCAATTCGGCATCCAGGCCTTCCAGGTCTCTCAGATCCTGAGAAACTTCCTCGACGCTTTCTTCCATGACAATTTCCATGGTCAGCAAAGCGTCTTTGGCACGGGCCCGCAATTCGTTGACTGTGTCTTCGTCAAAACTTTCAATTTCCAGCATTTCCTGCAAGGGCACGTAAGCCACTTCTTCCAGGCTGGTGAAACCTTCTTCGATCAGAATGTCTGCGACTTCCTGGTCGACGTCGAGTTTGGCGACAAACAAGGCGCGCAAGCCTTCGGTTTCGGTAGCAGATTTTTGGGCTGATTCGGCCGCGTCCATGATGTTGATTTTCCAACCGGTGAGGTCAGAGGCCAAACGCACGTTTTGGCCGCCGCGACCGATAGCCATGGCCAGGTTTTCGTCGTCAACCACCACATCCATGGCGTGTTTTTCTTCGTCAACCACAATTGAAGACACGTTGGCAGGAGCCAATGCGCCGATGACAAACTGCGCCGGGTCTTCGCTCCACAACACGATGTCGACGCGCTCACCGGCGAGTTCGTTGGTGACGGCGTTCACACGCGTGCCGCGCACACCGACGCAAGTGCCGATGGGGTCTACGCGTTTGTCGTGAGAAATAACCGCGATCTTGGCGCGTGAACCGGGGTCACGGGCGCAGGATTTGATCTCGAGCAAGCCTTGTTCGATTTCGGGCACTTCCTGGCGGAACAACTCGATCATGAATTCGGGAGCCGAGCGCGACAAGATGATGGGCGCGCCGCGCAAAGTGACGTCGACTTCCATGATCATGGCGCGCACGCGGTCGGCGCTGCGCAGGTTTTCCTTGGGGATCATTTCGCTGCGGCGCAAACGGCCTTCGACGCGACCGCTTTCGACAATGATGTCGCCCTTGTCCATGCGCTTGACGCTGCCGACAAAGATTTTGTCGCCGCGCGCCAGAAAGTCTGACAACAGCATTTCACGTTCAGCGTCACGGATTTTTTGCAGAATCACTTGCTTCGCCGCCATGGCGCCGATGCGACCGATGGGCAGCGACTCGACACTTTCTTCGATGTACTCGCCCTCTTCCACGTCAGACAAACGATCTTTAGCGTCCATCAGCATTTCTTCGGCGTCCGGGTTTTGCAAACCGGCTTCGTCGGGCACCACCAGCCAACGGCGGAAAGTTTCGTATTCACCCGAGTCACGATCCATGGCCACGCGGATATCGACGTCGCCCTGGTAGAGTTTTTTGGTGGCTTGCGCCAGCGCGGATTCGACCGCACCGAAAACCAGGTCACGCTCGACATTTTTTTCGCGTGAGATGGCATCCACCAGCATCAGCATTTCGCGATTCATGATTCATTACTCCTGTTCTCAGCGGGCCTTCTGCCCTTGAAATTCACAATCGGCGCCAGCCGGGCTTCACGCAATTCACTCAAGTTGAATTGCAAAGCCTGTACCGGCAAGTTTTTGTTGACACGTGCAGGCCGCATACCCGGCTTGCTCGTCGGCTCATCACGCCAGGTAATTTGCCAAGTCTGAGGTGTGTCAGTGGTTTCCAACACGCCCCGGAATTTTTTCCGGTTGGCCGCCACCAGGCCGCCTGCCGCCGCCCCCATGGGCGCTTTCAATGTCAAGTCAATGAGCTCACCGACGAAACGCAAAAAATCATTTTCTGAACGCAAGGGCCGGTCTATGCCCGGCGAAGAGACTTCCAAGCGGTTGTAAGCAGTGCCTTCAACTTCCAGCACAAACTGCAACTGCCGAGTCACCTTTTCGCAATCTTCCACTTGGATGAATTGCTCGGTCTGACCGGCTTGCCAGGGCAAATCGATAGTGACCCGCAACAACCCGCCGGCTGAACGGTCGACTTCGACCAACTGGTAACCCAAACCGCTGACGGTTTGTTCGATGATGTCTTGCAATGGCACCGCTTTTCATCCGACCAAAAAAAACGGGCGGTTGGGATGTCCGCCCGTTATCGTTCATTTGTCTGCTATTGTAACCGCTATTGGGAGGCCTGACCAGCCGCGCTGAACGAAGCCTCCAGCAAAGTACGCGTATAGGCCGATGCCGGGGCCCGGGTGACACGCTCAATGCTGCCGGATTCCACCACCACGCCGTCTTTCAGCACCATCACATAGTGGGCCATGGCTTGTATGACCTCGATGTCGTGGGTAATCAGCAAATAACTGAGGCCGCGCTCGCGTTGCAGGCGTTGCAGCAAATCCAGCACTTGTTTTTGGATAGACACGTCCAGCGCGCTGGTCGGTTCGTCCAGCACCAGAATGCGCGGCTCAACGATCAGCGCGCGGGCAATCGCCAGACGCTGACGTTGACCGCCGGAGAACTCGTGCGGGTAACGCCCCAGCAAACCGGGGAACTGGGTTTCGTCCATGCCGACTTCGTTCAAAGCCGCCAGCACCCGGGTTTGCCGCTGCGCGGTATTCAGGCCGCTTTCGTGCACCAGCAAGCCCTCGCCCACCACTTCTTCCACGGTCATGCGCGGCGACAGCGAGGAAAACGGGTCTTGAAACACCACTTGTATGGCGCGGCGCAAAGCCAGGTCCGCACCGGCCTTGGCCTGCCAGCGCTTGTTTTCAATCTGTAACTGACCTTGAAACGGAATCAAGCCCAGCGCAGCCAGCGCCAGCGAAGACTTGCCCGAACCAGATTCACCGATGATGCCCAAGGTCTGACCCAGGTGCAGCTTGAAATCAGCTGCTTGCAAAGCGACGAATTCGGCGTGACCAAACCAGCCGCGCCAACCCGCACGCGGCACCGGGTACACCACCCGCAAAGCCTCGGCATGCACACACACAGGCGCATCGTCCAGCGGCTCGAACACATTGCGCTCGGGCTGGCTGTCGACCAGGCGGCGGGTGTAAGCGTGCGCCGGGTGGCTGAGTACCGTGGCGACGGCGCCTTCCTCGACCAGGTAGCCGTTTTCCATCACCAACACGCGGTCGGCAAAACGCCTAACCATGTTCAAGTCGTGCGTGATCAACAAAATCGCCATGCCGTGTTTGTGTTGCAGGCTGTCGAGCAAATCCAATATCTGGCCGCGTAAAGACACATCTAGCGCCGTGGTTGGCTCGTCGGCCAGTAAGAGTTTGGGCTCACCAGCCAAGGCCATGGCAATCATGGCGCGCTGTCTTTGCCCACCGGAGAGCTGGTGCGGGTAGCTGTTGATGCGTCGCTCAGGTTCGGGGATGCCGGTGTCGGTCAATAGCTCGATGGCGCGCGCCCAGGCTTGCTGGCGATCCATGCCTTTTTTAAGCGACAACACCTCGGCGATTTGCTCCCCAATCGTGAACAAAGGGTTGAGCGCCGTCATCGGCTCTTGAAAAATCATGGCGATGTCGCTGCCGCGCACACCCTGCCATTGCGACTCGTTGAGTTTGAACAAATCTTGCCCGTCGAACACAGCTTCGCCGCGTACCCAGGCACCGCGCGCCAAGCCCAGCAGGCTAAGCGCGGTCACGGTTTTGCCCGAACCGGATTCGCCGACCAACGCCAGCTTTTCGCCGGCTTGTAAATCAAACGACACGCCGTGCACGACCTCGCGGCCTTGAAAAGACATATGCAAGTTATGCAGTTTCAACAAAGCGCTCATGGTGCCGTCTCCTGGTGCAGCTTGCGCGGATCAAGAGCGTCGCGCAAGGCGTCACCCATGAAGGTCAACAGCAGCAGCGTGACGACCAGCACACCGAAAGTGGAAATAGAAATCCACCAGGCATCGATATTGGTTTTACCTTGAGACAGCAGTTCTCCAAGGCTCGGTGTGCCGGGGGGCACGCCCAGGCCTAGAAAATCCAGGCTGGTCAAAGCCAAAATAGCCGCGCTCATGCGAAACGGCAAAAACGTGACCACCGGCGTCATGCTGTTGGGCAGTACATGGCGGCGAATGATGGCCCAATTGGACAAACCCAAAGCGCGGGCGGCGCGCACATAGTCCAACTGGCGGTTGCGCAAAAACTCAGCGCGAACATAGTCGGATAAGCCCATCCAGCCGAACAAGCTCAGCAGTATCAGCAACAAACTGACGCTGGGTTCGAACACCGCAGAAAAGATGATGAGCAAATACAACTCAGGCATGGCGCCCCAGATTTCAATGAAGCGCTGCATCGCCAGGTCGGTCTTGCCGACAAAAAACCCTTGGATTGCGCCGGTGACCACGCCGAGGATGGTGCCGGTGATGGTCAGCGCCAAGGCAAACAACACCGACACCCGAAAACCGTATAGCAGACGCGCCAGCAAATCGCGGCCGCGGTCGTCTGTGCCCATCCAGTTGTCGGCCGAAGGCGGCGCCGGGTTGGGCTCTTTGGCAAAGTAATTCAAGGTGCCGTGGTGGTAGGGATTGATCGGGTAAATCGCCCAGTTGCCAGGCTGTTTGAACTGCTGGCGTATGAACGGATCGAAATAGTCGGTCGGGGTTTCAAAATCGCCGCCGAACACGGTTTCAGGCGGGTTTTTGACTATCGGAAAATACAGCTTTCCTTGGTAACTGGCAATCAATGGCTTGTCGTTGCTGACCAACTCTGCCGCCAAACTGACGACGACCAGAATCGCAAAAAGAATCAGACTGACAAAACCCAAGCGGTTGCGCTTGAATCGTCGCCACGCCAACTGGGGAGGGGAAAGAGAAACGGTTGCCATGGCGATCAGTCGAATTTCACGCGCGGGTCAACCCACACGTAACACAGGTCGCTGATCAGCTTGGTGACAAGACCGATCAGGGTGAATAAATACAAAGTGCCCAACACGACAGGGTAGTCGCGCCGCATCACGCTCTCATAGCTGAGCAGGCCCAGACCGTCCAGCGAAAACAGGGTTTCAATCAGCAAGGATCCCGCGAAAAATGCGCCGATGAAAGCGGCCGGAAAACCCGTGACCAAAGGAATCAGTGCATTGCGCATCACATGCTTCCACAGCACTTTGCGCTCGGACAAGCCTTTGGCGCGAGCGGTCAACACATACTGCTTGCCTATCTCTTCCAAAAACGCATTTTTGGTCAACATGGTGGTGACCGCGAACGCGCCCAGCACGCTGGCTGTCACCGGCATGGCGATATGCCACAGGTAGTCAACCACTTTGGCTCCCATAGACAGTGTTTCCCAGTTGCTGGAAGTCAGGCCGCGCAAGGGAAACCATTGCAACTGGCCGCCGAACACCACCAGCAAAGCCACGCCGAGCACAAAGCCGGGAATCGCGTAACCGACCAGCACGACCAGACTGGTCAAGGTGTCAAACCGGGTACCAGCGCGCACCGCTTTGGCTATACCCAACGGAATCGACACCAGATAGCTGAGAAAAAACGTCCACAAACCCAGGCTGATGGACACCGGCAATTTTTCTTTCACCAGCTGCCAAACGTCTTTAGGATAGAAAAAACTTTTGCCCAGATCGAAGCGAGCAAACTGCCCCAGCATTTGTACAAAACGTTCCAGCGGCGGTTTGTCAAACCCGTAAAGCGATTTGATTTCGGCGATGCGCTCGGCGTCCACGCCTTGGCGGCCACGGTAACCGGCGCCGCTGACCGCAGCGCCCTCGCCGCCAGAATCGCGGCCTTGTAATTGCGCCACCATTTGCTCGACAGGACCGCCGGGCACGAACTGAATCACCACGAAAGTCAGCAGCAAAATGCCGAACAGGGTGGGAATCATCAGCAACAGTCTTTTAACGATATAGCTCAGCATGTCATTTGTCTCCCACCAGGTTGGCGGTGCTGCCCCACCAGGTCGAGCTGACCCAGATTTCAGGCTGGTAATAACGCGGCGTGATTTCAGGCTGCTCGAAACGCCCCGAGCGCCACGACACCCGGTGCACACTGCCGTACCAATGCGGCACCGCGTAATGGCCGTGGCGCAACACGCGGTCAAGCGCTTTAAGCGCGGCGGTCAACTGAGGCCGGGTTTGCGCCGCCACCACTTTGTCCAACAAAGCATCGACCGCCGGGTCTTTCACGCCGATGACGTTGCTCGAGCCCTCTGTGTCTGCAGCTTTGGAGCCGAAGCGCTCGAGCAACTCGGTGCCCGGAGCTTCGCTGCCGCCTATGCGGTTGCTGATGAGTTCAAAGTCAAACACATCCAAGCGCTTTTGCAGCACGGCAAAGTCAATCACTTTGTAATTCACTTGGAAGCCGAGTTTTTCCAGGTTCTTCGCGTAAGGCGTGACGACGCGGCCCATTGAGCCCGAGTTGTCGAGAAACTCTATAGTGAAAGCCTCGCCTTTGGCGTTGCGCAAGGCGCCATCTTTGTAGGTCCAACCGGCCTGGGTGAGCAGGTCGCGCGCCAGACGCAAGTGGTCTCGCAAGGTCTGGCCAGAGGCCGGGTCCAGGCTGGTTTGCGGCGGCAGCGGTGCGGCTTGAGTGAAAACCTCAGGCGGCAATTTGCTGCGCAAGGGTTCGAGCAAAGCCAGTTCATCTGCCTCGGGCAGCGCCTTGGCTTCAAAGTCGCTGCCGACAAAATAACCGCGCACCCGCGTGTACGCCATGTAGAACAACTGGCGGTTCATCCATTCGTAATCCATGGCCAGCGCAATTGCCTGGCGCACCCGTTTGTCTTGAAACTTGGGCAAACGCGTGTTGAACATAAAGCCTTGGAAATCCCCGGCGTTGCCGTGCTTGAGCTCTTTTTTGATCAGCGTACCGTTGTCGAACAGCTTGCCCTTGTAGCCGCGCGCCCATTCGCGCGCCACGAAAGCCTGTATGTAATCGAACTCACCGGCTTTGAATGCTTCGAACTGCGCGGTGGTGTCTTTGTACATCTTGTAGGTGATGTGGTCGAAATTGAACATGCCTTTGCGCACGCCCAGGTCACGCGCCCAATACTGCTTGTCCCGCACGTATTCGATGTCTTTGCCGAAATCGACCTTGCCGATTTTGTAAGGGCCAGAGCCTATGGGGATATCGGTGACCACTTGGTCTAAGGGCTTTTCCGCGCCCCATTTTTGGCTGAACACCGGCATGCCGCCGACGATCAAGGGCAATTCGGCGTTGGCGCGTTTGAAATCAAAACGCACCACGCGATCTGCCAGCACGGTCAAACCTTTGACCTCGCTGAAGTAGGTGCGGAACTGCGGCGCCGCCTGTTTGCTGGTGAGGCGCTCGAAAGAATACTTGACGTCAGAAGCCAGCACCGGGTCGCCATTGTGAAAACGCGCCAGCGGATTGAGCTTGAAGGTCACCGACAGTTTGTCCGCAGCGACGCTGACATCCTCGGCCAGCAATCCGTAAGCTGTGGTCGGTTCGTCGAAATTGCCAACCAGCAAGGTCTCCAGCATCAGGCTGTTCAAAGCCGGGGGTGCCGTGCCTTTGAGGGTAAACGGGTTGTATTTATCAAAACTGGAAGCCCGCGACGGCGCCACCATGGTGATATTGCCGCCTTTGGGCGCAACCGGGTTGACATAGCTGAAATGCTTGAAATCCGGGGGGTATTTGATGTCGCCGAACTGGGCGTAGGCATGCGCCGCCCAGGCCGGGGATATCAGCATGGTTAGGGATAAGGTCAGGAAAATTCGCATGCGACAATTCTGCAAGATTTTTCAGGAGTTTCCACGTGCAAGAAAAAACAGGGTTTTTGGCGGGTAAAAGATTATTAATCACCGGTGTTTTGTCCAACCGTTCTATCGCCTACGGGATTGCCCGTGCCTGCCATGCGCAAGGCGCTGAATTGGCGTTCAGCTACCAGGGCGAGCGTTTTAAGGAGCGAATCACCGAGTTTGCCGCCGATTTCGGCTCGACCTTGGTGTTTGACTGCGACGTGTCCAGCGACGAACAAATCGCGGCTCTGGTGTCAGGTTTGACCGTGGTTTGGCCGAAATTTGACGGCTTTGTGCACGCCATAGGGTTTGCCCCGCGCGAAGCCATTGCCGGCGATTTTCTGGACGGCTTAAGCCGCGAAGCCTTTGCCATTGCCCATGACATCAGCGCTTACAGCTTCCCGGCCATGGCCAAAGCTTTTTTGCCGCACCTGAATGACAACGCCGCCCTGCTGACGCTGAGTTACTTGGGTGCCATGCGCAACGTGCCCAACTACAACACCATGGGTCTGGCCAAAGCTTCGCTGGAAGCATCGGTGCGCTATCTGGCAGATTCGCTGGGTAACCAAAAACGCGGCATGCGCGTGAACGGCATCAGCGCCGGGCCTATCAAAACCCTGGCGGCCTCTGGCATCAAAGGTTTCGGCAAGATTTTGGAAGTGGTGGCCTCACAAGCGCCAATTCGCCGCAACGTGACCATAGAAGATGTCGGCAATGTGGCGGCGTTTTTACTCTCCGACCTGGCCGCCGGTGTGTCAGCGGAAATCACTTATGTGGACGGCGGCTTCAGCCAGGTAGTATCAGGAATAGCAGACTGATGGTTGTCAACTTTTTCAGACCTTTGCACAAGAGCTACCCCTGGCAATATCAGCAATGCACCAACCAGGTGGTGCCAACCCAGCGGTTCCGCCAAAAAAACCCTGGACACCACAGCAGCCCATAACGGGGCCAGGTACATGGCCATGCCGACCCGACTGGCACCGAGCACAGTTTGCGCCCAGCCGTATAAGGTGTATGCAAATATGCCGGGCAACAAACCGACCAGCAGCACCAACTCGGTAGCCAACCAGCTCCACTTCGGCTTATCCGGCTGGCTGTATTCCCAGGCCACAAACGGTAATAACAGCACACAGCCTGCCAGGGACATCACTGCCAGTCTGGCAAACGCGCTTAGCGGTGAAGGCCAGTGCTTTTGTAGCAAAGCAAACACCGCCCAGCAGATCGCGGCCAACAACACCAGAAAGTCGCCACTGACCCATTGCACCTGCGATAACGTCAACCATTGGCCTTTGACCACCACATGGCCTACCCCGGCAATTGCTAAAGCAAAACCCGTCATCTGCCACCAACGCAATCGCTCGTGCAGCCAGAAAGCCGCCCCGGCACTGATGAGCACCGGCGAACAGGCGTAAATCAGGGCGATATTCATGGCCGGGGAAGTTCTGGCCGCCGCATACACCCAGGCGCCGCAAGCCACCATACCGGCAAAACCCAGCGCCAGGTACTGCCTCCATTGCTGACGGATCTGGCTGCGGTGCAACCACAGTTCTTTGCGACAGAAAAAACCCAGCACACCGGCAACAATGAGCCAGCGACCCAGCGCCAGCGTATGCGGCTGCACCACGCCGGGAGAGAGCCGCGCGCCCAGGTAATTGAGTGACCACAAAGCAGGGATAAGCCAAATCGCAAAAACCGCCAGTCGCGGGGAAGCTGTCAAACCCATGAATCAGTTCAGCTGTGACAGCAACTCCGGGTGAGACGCGCCTGCGTATTCAGCCAAAGCCTGCTTGGCCAGCAATGCCACCTCGGCAACCGGCGAATGTTTTAAGCGGTGATCGCTCCACACCTGCCGCCACTTGCGCGCGCCCTTCTGCCCGTGCCTCAAGCCCAGCATATGGCGAGAAGCGGCAAACCAGGGCACACCCAGCTTGGCTTGTGTTTGCATATAAAACACCATTTGCGCTTCGACCTCGTCGCGCGTCAGGCAAAAAGGCGCTTCGCCCAGCGCCTCGTCCCACTCGCTGAGTAACCAGGGGTTGTGGTAGGCCTCGCGCCCGACCATGACGCCGTCAAGCTGCTGCAAATGTTGGTGGATTTGTGCCATAGACGTGATGCCGCCATTGATTGAAAACTGCAACGCAGGAAAGTCAGCTTTCAAACGCAGCACCCAGTCAGGTTTGAGCGGCGGCAGTTCACGGTTTTCTTTGGGAGAAATGCCTTGCAGCCAGGCATTGCGCGCGTGCACGATGAAAGCACGGCAACCGGCCTCGGCCACCGTGCCCACAAAGTCGCGGACAAAGTCGTAGCTTTCGACGCGGTCAATGCCTATGCGGTGTTTGACGGTAACTGGCAGAGACACCACATCGAGCATGGCCTTGACACCGTCTGCCACCAACTGCGGTTCCGCCATCAAGCAGGCACCAAACGCACCCCGTTGCACACGCTCGGACGGGCAACCGCAGTTCAGGTTGATTTCGTCATAACCCCATTGTTCTCCCAGGCGCGCGGCTTTGGCCAGATCGGCCGGTTCGCTGCCGCCGAGTTGCAAGGCGACCGGATGTTCTTCTGAATTGAAATCCAAGTGACGCGGTTGGTCCCCGTGAATGAGTGCACCGGTGGTGACCATTTCCGTATAGAGCAAGGCGTGACGGGAAAGCAAACGATGAAAGTAACGGCAATGGCGGTCGGTCCAATCCATCATGGGTGCCACGCTCAAACGTCTGTCTAACGACTGTGAATCCGGATTATTTTTCAAGGTGATATATCGTACTGCGATCAAAACAAGTGCATTTGCTGCGATTGCAATAAATAGTCCGCCACAAACTGGCAAAGCATGGGATGGTGCGCCTGATGATGCCAATGCGGCTGCATGTATTTTTTGCTGTACCAATGCGCCTGGCTTTCCAGATGGCAGCCCACCAGACCGACTGAACCCTGGACGATTGCCATCGGGTCGCCGTTGGCATAACTGGCCACGGTATCAAAACTGCCGCCGGTGAATGTCGGGCCGTCGTAAAAATACATGCGTTGCGGCTTGCCGCGCCAGTTCACCTTGGCGGTGGTGCCGTAGGAGGAGCGGATATCAGCTTTGGGGCGTTTGATGTATTGCACACAACGCGTGCTTTTCAGCAGGTTGAAGTAATACGCATCCGCCCAATACGCGCCCATGCAAATACCCAGGTATTTACCGCCACGCTGCATGAAGGCGCGCACATCCGCAAGATTGGGTTTGAGCACGCTGCGAAACGCGGTGGCTTCACCGTCGCCGCCGGGAAACACCACCAAGTCCACATCATCAAAAAAACCGGCAGCTACCTTGTGCTTGGTGAATAACTTGATTTGCGCCATCGGTGCTAACGCCGCCATCAATCCATTGACTGAATCGGTGGAGCTGGTCGGGTGATGTAAAAAAATGGCAAAGGTCTTTTTCATGACAAACATACGACGACCAATCCAACCCGGCGCCCAGCTAACAGTCAGCGGCGCCTGCCAATGCTCAATGCGCGATATTGATCACCACATTGCCAATGGTTTTACCGGCTTCGACGGTTTCGTGCGCCTGAACCACCTGGTCCAAGCTGAACTCGGCGCCTATGCTGTGAATCAAATGCTTGTTTTTCAACATGGCATTCAAGGTGTAGACGGAGGGTGCGCGCTGCTCTTGAGGCAAGTCATACACCAGAAAGAAACTCAAGGTGAAGGAATTGAACAACATGGCGCGGAAATTGACAAGCACGTCCATGGGCGGGTTCGAGCCATAGCAGACCAGGTGCCCGTGAGGACGCAAAATACCTTGCGTCATCCACTGAACCGTGGTGGAAAAATCCATGTCGATGATGGTGTCTACACCTTTGCCGTCAGTCAATTCCTTGACCCGGGCGACCACGTCTTCGCTTTTGTAAAACAAGCAATGGTCTGCACCAGCAGCTTTGGCATGCGTCGCCTTAGCTTCAGAACCCACAGTGCCTATGACTCTGGCGCCGATTCGTTTGAGCATTTGGGTCACGTAATGACCCACCGCAGATGAAGCACCGGTGACAAGAACGGTTTGTTTGGTCACGTCCCCGGCAAAGCGAAACGCCTGCAAGGCTGTCAAACCCGGTATGCCCATGCAGGCACCGATCTGGAACGACACATCATCAGGCAAGGAGGCAGCCTGTGCTGACGGCAGACACACGAACTGGGCAGCGGTCCCGAACGGGCGTTGCCACTGCGCATTCCAGGTCCAGACGCGTTCGCCTATGCGCGATGTGTCTACGCCCTCGCCGACCGCATCGATGATGCCTGCACCGTCGCTGTGAGGAATGATCAGCGTGCCGCCCGGGGGCCTGGCGGTACGCGACTTGACGTCAGACGGATTGACACCGCTGCAATGCAAAGCCACCCGCACCTCGCCGGCAGCGGGTTGCGGGGTGGGCTGTTCGCCGACGATCATCACATCGCGGGCTGTGCCGTTTTTTTCGTACCAAGCTGCTTTCATTCGTGTCATCCCATGTGAAGTCCGCCGTTGCAGGAAAAATCTGCACCGGTGGTAAAGCCTGATTCGTCGCCAGCCAGCCAGCCGACGATGGAGCCGATTTCTTCGGGTGTGCCCAAGCGCTTGACAGGAATCGTTGCGACAATTTTTTCCAGAATCTCAGGCTTGATGGCCTTGACCATGTCAGTGCCGATATACCCCGGGCTGACCGTGTTCACCGTCACGCCTTTGTTGGCCATTTCCTGCGCCAGCGCCATGGTAAAGCCGTGCATACCGGCCTTGGCCGCAGAGTAATTGGTTTGACCAGATTGGCCTTTTTCACCGTTCACAGAAGAAATCTGAATGATGCGGCCCCAGCCTTTGTCGACCATGCCAGGCACCACTTGCTTGGTGACGTTGAACATGGCGTTCAAGTTGGTGTCGATCACCGCCTTCCAATCTTCCGGCGTCATTTTCAAGAACATACGGTCGCGCGTGATACCGGCGTTGTTCACCAGCACGTCAATGACACCGTGTTCCTGTACGGCTTTGGTGAACGCTGAGGTGGTGGATTCCCAATCGGCCACATTGCCGACCGACGCGTAAAAAGAATAGCCCATGGCTTTTTGCTCGCCCAGCCATTTGTCAAAGTCACGGCTGGGACCGCAACCGGCAATGACTTTGTAGCCCATTTTGTGCAGGCGCTGGCATATGGCGGTACCGATACCGCCCATGCCGCCGGTGACGTAAGCAAGTTTTTGACTCATGTTTATATTCCTCAGATGGTTTTAAAAGGGGTATCAGCCGGCCTTGGCTTTGACGTAACGGCCGGGCGCAGGTTCTATGAGCTTGTATTTGCCTCTGCCGTAGGTCTTGGGGGCTGCAATTTGCTGACCGGCGTGTTTTTTCAGCCAGGCGTACCAATCGGGCCACCAGCTGCCGGGGTTTTCTTCTGCCTTGGCTATCCATTCATCAGCGGACTTGGGGAAGTCGGCGGACTTGGCCAGCCAATGGCTGCGCTTGCCGGAGGCAGGCGGGTTGATGACGCCGGCAATGTGACCGGACGCGCCCATGACAAAGCGCTTAGGGCCGGGCAGTGCTTGCGTGGACGCATAAGCCGCAGAGATGGGAACAATATGGTCTTCGCGCGAACCGTAGATGTACACGGGCAGATCTACTTTTCGCAAATCGATTTTTTCGCCGCAGATCACCGCTTTGCCGGGTTTAACCAGGTTGTTTTCCAGATAGGTCTGGCGCAAATACCAGGCATACAAAGGGCCCGGCAAGTTGGTCGCATCGCTGTTCCAGTAAAGCAAGTCAAACGGCGGCGGCGTCTCGCCTTTGAGGTAATTGCCGACCACGTAGTTCCACACCAGGTCGTTGGGGCGCAAAAAACTGAAGGTAGAAGCCATGTCGCGCCCGGCCATCAGCCCGCCTTGAGAGAACTGGGCTTCGCGGTATTGCACAAAAGGCTCGTCTATGAACACATCTAGCACGCCCACATCTTTGAAATCAACCAACGTGGTCAACAAAGTGGCGCTGGCCACCGGGTCTTGGCCGCGCGCCGCCAGCACCGCCAAAGCGCTGGTCAGCAGCGTGCCGCCGACGCAAAAACCCAGCGCATTGATTTGCGGCATATTGCCTATGCTGCGCGCCACCTCTATGGCCTGTATCACGCCTTTTTCCACATAGTCGTCCCAGGTGGCGTGGTTCATGGACGAGTCGGGGTTGCGCCAGCTGACGACAAACGTGCGGTGTCCCTGTGCCACCACGTGGCGAATAAATGAATTGGCCGGTTGCAGATCGAGGATGTAAAACTTGTTGATGCAAGGCGGCACCAGCAGAAACGGACGTTGGAACACCTTGGGGGTCAGCGGCTTGTACTCGATGAGCTGAAAAATCTCATTTTCAAAAACAACTGCGCCTTCGCTACCGGCAACGTTTTTGCCGACCTCGAACTTGCTTTCATCTGTCATGGACACATGGCCTTGACGCATATCGTGCAACATGTTTTGCACGCCTTGCATGATGCTATCGCCCTTGGTGTCTATGGCTTTTTGCTGGGCATCGGCGTTGAATGCCAGAAAGTTGCTCGGCGCGGCTGCTGCCACCCATTGTTCAATCGAGAAGCGGATACGCGCACGGGTTTTTTCGTCTGTGTCCACCATGTCGCTCATGCTCAACAAGGTACGCGCATTCAGCAGGTACATGGCGGCATTGAAAGCAGCTACCGGGTTGTGCTGCCAGGCCTCAGCGGCGAAGCGTCTGTCTTTAAGTACCGGATTGGTCTGCAAGCCCTGTTGCCACAGTTGCTGCATTTCCTGGGCGTAATCCGCTTGCAGTTTGGCGAGTTGCTCAGGCGGAAAACTCATGACGGGTAAAGACTTCATGTTCTGGGTATTTAGACTGTTTGATAACCATCTTAAGCCATAGATACCGACAAAACACTGACAAAATTTAAACTAAGGCTATACCCGCAGCGAACCTGCCACTGACCCCGTCACGCCGGTGGGAAAAAAAGCTTGTCTGCTGCAAAAAGGTGCACCAGGGGGCGCTGCTGTCGTTTCCCTGCACATCTGTCAACCCGTATTGACGCAATAAGTGTCGGGCCAGCCAAGCCAAGTCAGCCATGTATTTGTCCGGCGCGGCAGCCTGTTTGAATCCACCGGCCGTCAAGGCATCCGAGGCGCAAAAAGCCTGCATAACCTCGGGTCCGACTTCAAAAGCCTGCGGTCCTATGCAAGGCCCCAGCCAAACTCGCAGGTCTTGCAGATCGCCGAATGCAGACAGTTTGTTCAAAGTGGTTTGCAGCACGCCTGCGGCCAGTCCACGCCAACCGGCGTGGGCGGCGGCCACCACCCGTGCGCTGCGCAGGTAAAAAAGCACAGGCAGGCAGTCGGCCACCATGATGGTGCAGGCTTGGCCGGGCCGGGTGCTCCAACAGGCGTCGGCTTGCAGCAACTGTCCTTCAGGCATTGAATCAATGCACACCAGCTCTGTGCCGTGAACCTGTTGCATGAACACCGGACGCGCACCCCATAAATGCGCCAAGCGCTGGCGGTTGATGGCCACCATGACCGGATCATCGCCGACATGGTCGCCCAGATTCAGGCTGTCATAGGGCGGTGAGGAGACGCCGCCGCTGCGGCCGCTGCAAAACAAGCGCGCGCCAGGCCAAAGAGGTAATTCAAGCTTCAAAGTCAGGACAGGCGCTGGGCTGGGCTTGCTGAAATGCGGGCAAGTCCATGCAAGCCTGGAAAACCGCCATGGTTTTGTCCAGGCCGGAAAAATCAACGTTAAAGCGTTTGCCGTTGAAGATTTGCGGCACCAGCACGCAATCGGCCAGGCCGGGCGTGTCGCCATGGCAATACCGGCCTGGCGGGGAATGTGCCAGTTGCTGCTCAAACGCCTGGAGCCCTAAGCGCACCCAATGGCGGTACCAGGTGTTTTTGCTGTCTTCATCCAGCTTGAGGGTATTGCTCAAGTACTTCAACACACGCAAATTGTTCAAAGGATGGATTTCGCAGGCGATGGACTGCGACAGCGCTCTCACCCGGGCGCGCCCGGGCGCATCGGCTGGCAACAGGACTGGCGCAGGACGTGTTTCTTCCAGGTATTCCATGATGGCTAACGACTGAGTCAAGCGCAGACCATCGATCTCCAGCATGGGAACCAGGGCGTCACTGTTGAGACTGATGAAGCTGTCCTTGAGTTGCTCACCCTTGGCCAGATGCACCGGCACGTAGTCATAAGACAAACCTTTGAGGGCCAAGGCGATACGCACCCTGAAGGACGCGGAGGAACGGAAATAGTTGTGCAGTTTCATGTTCCAAGGATAACGCCAATCTGTTGGCGGCCTGAGCCGAGACTGTCCTAAACTCAAGGCATTGCAGGTTAGCCCTGCCCCTCATTTCACGACAACATGTCCCACCCCGGCCCGGCCTCAATCAAACATTGCAAAAACTGCGGCACCGCTGTGCGTCAACGCCTGCCGGATGACGGCGACACCCGATTGCGGGCAGTCTGCCCGGCGTGTCACACCGTGCATTACGAAAACCCGTTAAACGTGGTCGGCACTGTTCCGGTGTGGCAAGACCAGGTCTTGCTGTGCAAACGAAACATCGAGCCGCGCAAAGGCTTTTGGACCCTGCCTGCGGGCTTCATGGAAATGCGCGAAACCCTGGCCGAAGGCGCAGCCAGGGAAACCGATGAGGAAGCCGGTGCGCAAATAGAAATGCAAAACCTGTTCACCATCGTTGATGTACCGCGCGTAGGCCAGGTGCATTTCTTTTTCCTGGCGGCTTTGCAAAGCCCGGTGTTCAACCCAGGCCATGAAACCCAGGAAGCCCGTTTATTCAGCGAAGCGGACATTCCCTGGGATGACCTTGCTTTTCGCACCGTCAAGGAAACATTGCGCTGTTATTTTGCCGATCGCTCCAAAGGCGAGTTTGAACTTCACACCTTGAGCATCACCTGAAGCCAGGGCTTATTTCAATCCCAGCCCCATGCTGCGGGTGATGACTTCTTTCATGATTTCATTGGTGCCGCCGTAAATACGCTGCACACGCGCATCGGCATAAGCGCGAGTGATCGGGTACTCCCACATGAAGCCGCTGCCGCCGTGCAGTTGCACGCATTCGTCCATGACCTTGCATTGCAAATCGGTGGTCCAGTATTTGGCCATGCTGGCCGTCGCCGTATCGAGTTTGTCCTGCAGCAACAACTCTGTGCATTTATCAACGAAGACACGAGCAACCTGCACTTCGGTTTGCATTTCCGCCAGCTTGAAACGGGTATTTTGAAACGCCGCCACGGGTTGACCAAACACCTGACGTTGTTTCACAAAATCCAATGTCCAGCCAATGGCCGCTTGCGATGCCGCCACCGCACCTATGGCAATTTGCAAACGCTCCCAGGGCAGTTGTTCCATCAGACAAATGAAGCCGCGGTTCAAAAAATCTGTGCCGCCGAGCAAACTGTCGGCAGGCAATCGCACATTGTCAAAAAACAACTCGCATGTGTCTTGCGCCTTCAAGCCCAGCTTGTGCAATGGCTTGCCTTTGGTGAAACCGGGCGTGCCCGCTTCTACCAAAAACAAACTCGTACCTTTGGCACCGGCCGCCGGGTTGGTCTTGGCGACCACGATCACCAGGTCCGAGTGCCAGCCGTTGGTGATGTAAGTTTTGCTGCCGTTGAGCAAATAACTTCCATCTGTCTGCAAACTCGCGGTGGTTTTAATGCCTTGCAAATCACTGCCCGCTGAAGGCTCTGTCATGGCAATCGCGCCCACCATCTCGCCGGCCGATAAACGCGGCAGGTATTTGTTTTTTTGCTCTGGCGTTGCGTAGTGCAACAAATACGGTGACACGATTTCCGAATGCAGCACGTAACCGATACCGCTGAAACCGGCCGCACTCAGCTCTTCAATTTGAACAATCGAAAATAGTTTGTCTGAATCAGCGCCACCAAAAGCAGACGGCATGCTCATGTTCAGGAATCCCAAAACTCCGGCTTTGCCCCACACCGCTTTATCTACATAACCTTGCTCTTCCCATCCGGCATGGAATGGAGCTATTTCTGCATGCATGAAACGCCTGAAACTGTCACGAAAGGATTCGTGCTCGGGGCTGAATAAAGTGCGTTCAATCATTTTTACCTTTGAAAGTGTGAGGGATAGGAAAACCCTTTGGCAGTTCTTCCTATAATTTTCATTTTTGCGCTTGGAGAACACGCGATGACTTGGCAACAAATATACGACCCGATGGGTAACATGGTTTTATCAACCTTATTAGCGGCCATTCCTGTGGTTGTCATGTTGGCAGGTTTAGGTTTCTTCCATTTGAAAGCCCATATCGCAGCAGGTGCGGGTCTGGTCGCCGCATTGGCCATTGCTATTGTGGTTTATGGCATGCCAAGCGAAATGGCTGCCAATGCTGCCCTGTACGGCGGACTCACTGGTTTATTGCCCATAGGCTGGATTGTGCTCAACATCATTTTCCTGCACCAATTGACAGAACAAAACGGCAGTTTCAAAGTCCTGCAAGACTCGATTGCAAGCATCACTGAAGACCGACGCCTTCAGTTGTTATTGATCGCCTTTGCATTTGGCGCGTTCTTTGAAGGTGCTGCAGGTTTCGGCACCCCGGTGGCGGTGACTGCGGCTATTTTGATTGGCCTGGGCTTCTCCCCCTTGGCAGCATCTGGTTTGTCCTTGATTGCCAACACCGCGCCTGTGGCGTTCGGTGCTTTGGGTACCCCCATCATCACCTTGGCCAAAGTGCATGGTTATGACGCCATGGAAGTTTCCATGATGGTCGGTCGCCAGTTGCCTTTCTTTTCCTTACTGGTGCCCTTTTGGTTGATTTGGGCTTTCGCGGGTCGCCGTGCCATGTGGGAAATTTGGCCAGCCATTTTGGTAACTGGTTTGAGTTTTGCCATCATGCAATTTTTGGTATCTAACTACATCGGTCCCGAGTTGGTGGACATCATTGCCGCCGTGGTCAGCATGGCCTGTTTGGTTAGCTTCTTGCGTTATTGGCAACCCAAAACCATCTGGACTTCTGTGTCTTTGAAAGGCCACGAGGCCAGTGGCGGTCAAGCGCAAGCACCACGCGCCGTCACCGTGCATTCACGTGACGACATCATTCGCGCTTGGACTCCTTGGGCCATCCTCACCGTGTTCATCTTCATCTGGGGTTTGCCATCTGTGAAGGCCTATTTGAATGGCATCTTTGCTCCGCAATTTCCCATGGAAGGTTTGCACAACCTGATTGAGAAAATGCCTCCAGTTGTGCCTATCCCCAAAACTGAAAGTGCCATCTACACGCTGAATTTGTTGTCCTCTACCGGCACTGGCATTTTGTTGTCCGCCATCGTTGGCGGTTTGGTGATGAAGTACAACCCGCTCAACATGATCCGCATTTTCTTCTCGACGATTTGGCTGGTTCGCTATTCACTGATCACCATCGTTTTGATGCTGGCCTTGGGTTACTTGACTCGCTACTCTGGCACTGACACCACCTTGGGTTTGGCGTTTGCCAACACCGGCGTCTTCTATCCCTTCTTTGGTACCTTGATGGGTTGGCTTGGCGTTGCGTTGACAGGATCAGACACGGCATCCAATGTGCTGTTCGGTGGCATGCAGAAAGTGGCTGCTGAGCAACTGGGCCTGTCGCCTAATCTGATGGGCGCGGCCAACAGCTCAGGCGGCGTCATGGGTAAGATGATCGACGCCCAGTCCATTGTGGTGGCCTCCACCGCCACGCGCTGGTTCAACCACGAAGGTGACATTCTTCGATATGTATTCTTCCACTCAATCGCTTTGGCCTGTCTGGTAGGCATTCTGGTGACATTGCAAGCTTATGTCTTCCCGTTCACCTTGATGGTGGTTCACTGAACGGTCATTCCCGGCCTGTCTTTGCCATTTGCACAGACAGGTCTGTTGACTCAAGTTTTCAGTGACGGTGTCGACCAAGAAGAGGTCAACGAATTTTCATTCTTCTCAAGGTCAACCATGATGTTTCCCACACTACGAATGCTGGGCGTGCTGCTTTTGCTGGCATTGCTTGGCTGCGTCCATCCACGGCAGGCCCAGCAGGAAGTGCCTTTTCACGTTGTCATGGGCTCGAACTCCTATGGCTATCCCGGTTCGCAAATGCAATTGGTCAATTCCATTCAAGGAGATTTGTTCCAAGTCAGGCTCAGCCGCTTGAGGTTTCCCGACTGTGCCAACGGCAGCCTGGACGTGGTGGAGTTTTCAGGCACGATTGACAGCACCAGCTTATCCAGCCTCAACAGCATCATGCAGACGCTTCAGCCTTGCATACGCAGAGACGGTAGCCGTGTAGTCAGCCCGGTTTACCTGAATTCCGCACAAGGGGATTTGTTGCTGGGTATTCAATTGGGCAAATCGTTTCAAACCCAAGCGGTTGAAGTCATTGTCAGCGAGGGGCAAATCTGCGAGTCTGCCTGTGCGGTGGCCTATCTGGGCGCTGTTTACAAAAGGGTTCAAGCTACCGGCAGAGTAGTTCTGCATTTAAGCGGGGAATACGGCAGAGGATTTGATTGCGCCAGAAGTGTCGATATGATGCCGCTAAAGAGTTACTTGTTATCCACGAATAGTAGACAATCAGGTCAGTCTTTGTACAACCAAGCGCTAACGCATTGCAGAAGCGGAAAAGGGTGGGATTTGTCTTGATATGCCAGTGATAGTGATAGCCAACCCCAAAGGGGGCTCCGGAAAATCCACCCTGTCAACCAATGTTGCAGGGTTTTTTGCTTCTCGCGGTCACTCAGTCATGCTGGGCGATGCAGATGTGCAGCAGTCTTCGCGTTTGTGGTTAGGGCTTAGACCTGCGCAAGCCCCGGCTATTACCACCTGGGAATTGCAAGCCGATCTGGTGTTGACGGCCAAGCCTCCTAAAGGCACCACGCATGTAGTGATTGACACCCCCGGCGGCCTGGGCGGTTGGCGCTTCAAAGAAGTGGTGTCCCGTGCTGATAAATTGTTGATACCCATCATGCCGTCCATCTTCGACATGTTCGCTTCTCAAGCTTTCATTGAGCAATTGCGTGAAATCACCAAGACCGGAAAAACAAAACTAGGCATTATCGGCATGCGCGTGGATGAACGTACCGTTGCAGCTGGCAAGCTGCGTGAATTCATGGAAAAGCTAGACGTGCCCATCATCGGTTTTTTGCGCGACACACAGTATTACCTGCATATTGCAGCGCACGGGCTCAGCCTGTTTGACATCACGCCGTCGAAAGTGCAAAAAGACCTGGAACAGTGGCAGGTCATATGTGAATGGCTGGAAAGCTGATTACTTTAAGAATTCCAAAATAGCTTCAGCCACTTTAAGCGGCGCTTCACGTTGCGGAAAATGCCCGACGCCGTTGAGCAACTGCCTTTCATAACGGCTGCTGAAAAACTTTTCTTTATCGGCCGAGGTGGCAGGCAGACTGACGCCATCAACAGCTCCGTGCAACATCAGTGTGGGTACATCCAGCACCGGCGCCGGGTGCAATGTTTTTTCATCCGCGTCGTAATACGGGTCGCCCGGTGCATGGCCCCAACGGTGCTGATAAGAGTGCAATGTGATGTCTGCCCAATCCGGGTTGTTGAAAGCCAGCGCAGTCTGATCAAATTCATCTGGCAAATACCAACCGGTTGGCGCCCAACTGTCCCACATGCGTTGTGAGAAAGCCTTGCCTTCAGCGCGCACCGTGCGTTGACCGCGTTCGGTCGCCATGAACCAGTGGTACCAGTACAACTGGGTTTGCTCCATGCTCAAGGACTGCGTCGGGTCGTTGGTGCCATAGCCCACGGATAACAACACCATGTGGCTGGCAATACCCGGTTGCAAACCGCAGGCATTGGCCACTGCGCGTGCGCCCCAGTCGTGGCCAACCAGCACTGGCGGTTGCTGCAAATTCAAACCGGCGACGAACTCCACCATGTCACGCCCGAGCGATGACAACTGTCCGGTACGCGGTGTGTCGTCCTGCAAAAAGGTAGTGGGCAAAAAACCGCGCAACGCCGGCGCAATCACCCGGTAACCAGCTTGAATCAGAGGCGGCACGACGTGGTGCCAGCAGCGGATGCTGTCAGGCCATCCATGGGTCAACACAATGGTTTGTTTACCTTCCAGGTTCCATTCCCGGTAGCCGATACGAAGCAGTCTGGTTTCAACGAATTGCATGTTCATGTGCGCTTGAATGAAGATTTATCTGAGTAATGGCCCGCGCAGGCAGGCCACGAGTTGAAGGTTTTTAAGGACAGTGCCGTATTTGGTTTTGTCCCATTGAGACGGTGTGGGAATATTCACGAGTTTGGCGCCGGTTTGCATCTGGCCTTCATAGCCATACACGGCAAGGTAGCGGTATTTGTCACGGTCACAATCGAACTCCACCCACTTGCTGACCGACAAGACATTTTGCACCGTGATATTGCCGTGATTGGTCAGCATCCAGATAGTGGAGTTGCGGTTTTTGTTTTGCACCAGCGTGGTTCTGTCAACCAGCACCGTGTCCCCGTCCTGGCTAGCAAAATAAGTCCATTCAGCCAGGGCTGGCAGCGGTAAGGTTGCTAACAAAGCAGCACATACCGCGGTCAGTGGAAATAAAAAACCGGAACAATTCCGTTTCATGAAAATATCAATGCGGCGCTACAGGTAAACCCGGCACGTTGGCAAAGTCAGCAGGAATATCGCCGGTCAGACTTTCCAAAAAGCTGACGATGTGACTGACGTCCTCGTCTGACAATTGCTTACCCAGTTGCAACTGCGCCATGACGCGCACAGCCTGCGGCAAGGTGGCGACAGAACCGTCATGGAAATAAGGCGGAGTGACGGCCACATTGCGCAATTGCGGCACCTTGAAAATGAAAGCGTCAGCTTCGTCTTTGGTGTCGTGGAAACGGCCTTTGTCGTAGCCTTTGAATGCGTCCTTAGGTGTGCTGCCCGTGACCAGCCAATAGTCTTGGGTAATACCGAATTTCTGGTACGACTGGCCACCCACCGTCACACCGCTGTGGCAACCGACACAGCCTGTGTTGATGAACTTATCCAAGCCCAGTTTGGCCGGACGGGAAAGCGCTTGCGCGTCGCCTTTTAAAAATTTATCAAAAGGTGCCGGCGTCAGTAATGTGCGTTCAAAAGCTCCGATGGCCTTGCTCCAGTTTTCCACACTGACAGGTTTTTCATCGGCTGGATAGGCCGCTTTGAACAAAGGTAAATAGCCCAATTGCGTCAGCTTGGTTTCAACCTGTTCGTTACTTGTATTTCCATAGGCCAAGGGACTGAGTACCGCTTTGTAGGCCTGTTCCTCCACAGTGGCACGGTTACCGCCGTAATGCTGTGAAATAAGCAAAGAAGTATTGAAGACTGTGTGTGCATTGCGAGGCAGTTGTTTGCCGTGTACGCCAAGGGTAAGTGCCAGGGAATCTGCACCGTGGTAGGCCGGGTTATGGCAAGTGACACAACCCAGTCGACCATCGGATGAAACACGAGTTTCATAAAACAAGGCTTTACCCAGAGAAACACGCACAGGTGTGAGTTGTGAATTTTCCAAGGCAGATGAAGCAGGCAGGGGCTTGAACAAGGCGTTGGCTTTGGCGATCAAAGCTTGGTCAGCATCGTCTGACAAAGCAAGTGAAGGGAACAACAGAAAAGCGCCTGCCGCTAAGGCGAGTGCACTCAGGCCGGAGATCAGTTGGTGCGTTTTTTTCATGTAAATCTTTCAGAATAAACCGACGATATTTCCACTGTCATCGACATCGATGGCATGGGCAGAAGGAACCTTGGGCAAACCGGGCATGGTCATCACATCTCCGCAGACCATGACGACGAACTCCGCCCCTGCGGCAAGCCGCACTTCTCGAATGTGCAAAGTGTGTCCGCTGGGCGCACCCAACGCTTTGGGATCTGTAGAGAACGAATACTGGGTTTTGGCGATGCAAATCGGGTAATGACCGTAGCCCTGCTCTTGCAATTTATCTATCAAAGTCTTGGCCTTGGCATCGGCAGAAATACCTTGAGCACCGTAAATTTTTCGCGCCAGTGTTTCGGCCTTTTGCCACAGGCTTTGCTGCTCGTCGTAGGCAAATTGAAATTGATTAGCTTGCTCACACAAGGCCACCACGGCATGCGCCAGATCAACCGCACCTGCACCGCCCTGCGCCCAATGCCTGGCCACCACCACTTGCGCCCCGTAAACCGCACAGGCTTTTTCCAGAACGGCGATTTCGGCTGCTGTGTCTTCGGTGCGGTGGTTAATGGCAACCACACAAGGCAAACCGAAATGCTGGCGGATGTTGTGCAGGTGACGCTCCAAATTCACCATGCCTTTTTCAAGAGCAGGAATGTTTTCCGAACCCAGGTCCTTGACCGCCACGCCGCCGTGGTATTTGAGTGCCCGTACTGTAGCCACCAGCACCACCGCTGAGGGCTGCAATCCAGCTTTGCGGCATTTGATATCTATGAACTTTTCAGCACCCAGGTCTGCGCCGAAACCCGCTTCAGTCACCACATAGTCAGCCAATTTGGCTGCTGTGCTGGTGGCAATCACCGAGTTACAACCGTGAGCGATGTTGGCAAACGGACCGCCGTGGATAAACGCCAGATTGTTCTCCAGCGTTTGCGCCAGATTCGGGGCTAAGGCGTCCTTAAGCAATGCGGTCATCGCACCTTGAGCCTGCAAATCCGAGGCAAGCACGGGTGCGCCGTCAGTGTTGTAGGCAACCACAATGCGTCCCAGGCGGATTTTTAAATCGGCCAAGCTGGTGGCCAGACAGAAAATAGCCATGACCTCTGACGCCACCACGATGTCAAAACCATCTTCGCGAGGCACGCCGTTCGCAGTGCCGCCCAGACCGACCACCATTTGGCGCAAAGCACGGTCATTCATGTCCATGACGCGCTTCCAAGCGATACGCCGGGTGTCGATCTTTAATATGTTGCCATGGTGGATATGGTTGTCCAACATGGCTGCCAACAGGTTATGCGCCAAACCGATGGCGCCAAAATCGCCGGTGAAATGCAGGTTGATGTCTTCCATGGGCACGACTTGCGCCATGCCCCCGCCGGTGGCGCCGCCCTTCATGCCGAAAACCGGCCCCAGCGAGGGTTCGCGCAAACAAATCAAACTTTTCTTACCAATTTTGCAAAGCGCGTCGCCCAGACCGACGGTGGTGGTGGTCTTCCCCTCCCCGGCCGGCGTGGGTGAAATGGCAGTCACCAAAATCAATTTGCTGTCTTTTTTGGCCGGCAAACCGGCGATGTACTTCAAAGACAACTTAGCTTTGTGATGTCCATAGGCGTACAAATGGTCATCGGCGATGCCCAAGTAGTTTTCGACCAGCTCGGGAATGCGCTTGAGGCTGGCATGTTGAGCGATCTCGATATCACTTTTCATGGTTTATCTCAGGTAAAAAATAAAGATGTTTATTTTACGACAGGCCACCCGCTCAGAACCATCGGCCTAGCGTTTATAAGGCAACTCACAGGGTTGCCTGTCGGTTGAGCAGACGCACGGGTGATAAAGTGAGTCAGTATATTTTCTAGGAGCCTGTCATGAAATGGTTTATCAGCGCATTGCTCGTTGGTCTGACAGGCTCCGTCAGTGCGCAAGCCAATTTGCAAGTCGATTTTCGCTGGCTGATGTCTAACCATTGCAATAACACATCGCCTGCACTGAAATTGAAAAACATCCCGCCCGGCACCACCAGTCTGCAAATTCAAATGATCGATCTGGATAACAACAAGCATGACCACGGTGGCGGTGAACTGGTCAAGCCCGAAGGCTTTCCCGCAGAATTCCTGGTCATCGCCGGCAGCCTGGACAAGTACAAAGGCCCTTGCCCTGAAAATTTCACCACGCTTGGACACGAATACCAGTTCAATGTGTCAGCGCTAAACGCCGACAACAAAACCCTCGCAAGCGCTTCAGCCAAGGCGCCCTTCTCCGCAAAATTTGTGATACTGCAAGGTGTCATCGGCAACCAATAATTTATTCAACCTCATGAAAACAACTTCTGTGACTTTAGTGACCGGCGGCGCAAGCGGTATCGGCGCGGCTTGCGTCAAATACCTGATCGACAAAGGCCACCAGGTGGTAGTGATGGATTTACCCGATCCGGCCTCTGTAGATCCCAGGGCTCTCGGCTTTATAGCCTGCGATGTGACCGACGAAGCCGCTGTGAAAGCGAGCCTCGAAAAAATCGAAGCTGAATACGGCCCGGTGAACGCGCTGGTCAACAGCGCAGGTATTTTGCAAAACCGTTTGCCGCCAGACAGACTGAGCATGGATGAGTGGGAGCGCGTATTGAATGTGGACTTTCGCGGCACGTATTTATGCTGCGCCGTATTTGGCACTGCCATGGTCAAACGTAAAAATGGCGCGATTGTCAACATTGCCTCTATTGCAGGCATGCGTTCCAACCCGCTGCATGCGTATGCCCCGGCCAAGGCCGCGGTAATTTCTATGACAGCAGGCCTGGCCGCCGAATGGGGACGCACCGGCGTGCGCATCAATGCACTCTCGCCGGGCTACACCCGCACCGAAGCTTTGCAAGCTGCTATCGACCGAGGCGACCGGGATCCGCAGGATTTGATATCGCAAGCAGCGATGGGCCGCTTGGTTGAACCTCATGAAGTAGCGGTAGGTGTGGCATTTTTACTTTCACCGGAGGCCACTGCCATCACCGGTATCAATCTGCCTGTGGATGCAGGTTGGCTGGCAGGTTCAACTTGGCAAACCTACGGCGGGGTGCCGAAGGCTCAGTGAAACATATCGCCGGACATGTCC
>Ga0209355_1000199_pt1 | contig 36337 bp, 25 predicted proteins | sample LauGreSBDMM110SN_3_FD_187563 | JGI IMG/M metagenome (GOLD analysis project Ga0209355, IMG submission 187563) | Freshwater lake microbial communities from Lake Michigan, USA - Sp13.BD.MM110.SN (SPAdes) (version 2) | ecosystem: Environmental > Aquatic > Freshwater > Lake | place: Lake Michigan... | reverse complement strand
ATTCTGGTTTCATTTTCTCTTCCACCTTCATACGTTATTTCATGTGAAGTTGAATTTAAAATAACAGGTACTTCTTTAATGATACCCATTTCAGGAATCAAATTTAATTTAATTGTGTAATCTGGTGTAAAATATGGCAATATGTGTTCAATAATTTGTGTACCATCTTCAATGTTTCTTACATAGATGTATAAATTAAAATCAAAATTATATGGCACGGGATTGTATTGTGCAATGACTCCAGTGGCTACATTTGTTCCTGCAAAATTTTTAATGTTTGTATTTTGTTTTCTACTAGAATCATATGTCAATCCTTGCATTTCAAAAGACATTCTTGGTAAAGCTATTTGAACTTTTTTATCCAAGTTCGAATCTTCTTCCAAGCGCATGACATAACGTTCTTTACTTGCGTATGCAATAGGAACAATAAATCTTTCTGATTCTGTATTGTCTGGCTTAAATCTGTATAGTGTTATGTTGTCAAAGAGATTACCAAATCCAACAACTAATTTTCTGATGACACGGTTATATGTTGCCATTATATTTTTCCAAACGGATTAATTTCTGTAAAATCTATAATGTTATCAGCATTTTCAGCCAAATAATCATTGTCATACGATTCATTTCTTGTGCTATCTTTTAATGGATTATATGATGATAGATAGTATTCAGCGTTGCTTGTTGCACCAATAATTGCAACGTTATTGGCAAATTCACCAGCAACATTTGTTACTTTTAGTATGTCATTAACCGTGTTCCATTCTTGGACTATCGCAACAACAGATGCGTTTGCTTGTGTACCATCTATGGACTGAAATACAATTTCCCTAGGTTCATATGTTCCTGTACCAACACCAGTATTTAAATCAATTGTGTAACTTGATTGAATCATTACATCATCAATATCTTCCACACCAGTGTCGATAACTTCCTGTGAGTATTTGAATTTCTCTAATTCCAATTCATAGAAATATGGAATCTTGCGACCCAACATAAAGAAGTCTTTGGTTTGATTGGTGAATTTAATTTCAAACAACTCACCAGTACCATTTAAGAATGGTACATAGATCAAATCACCTTCGCGTGGCCTATTGAACTTATCTTGCGGAACTCTTTGAGAGAAAGAACGTTTTGACAATATGATATTAATATTGTTTTTAATCTCAAGTCCGAATTTTGAGAAGAATTCTCTTTCGCCACCATACTCCATTGAGCTTGATAGATAAAATTCTATTGGAAATGCTGAACTGAATTTTTTAATTGGATCTTCACCATAAAGAATGTCTCTATCGGTTTCATTTTCAATAGGCAGATAGTAGGCGTCATATCCTTGGATTTTAATACTCTCTACAATCAAATCTTCTATTACTCTTTGTTCTGCAAGAGAGTTGTAGTTGTTGAAATACACCGAGGTCGCCATGATATTATCCTAACTTTTCACAAAAATAATTTTTGTGGTGTTTTCTTAAACCGCTAGCCACAATTGACATTTTTGAACTATCCAAGTTATTTTCCTTACAATATTGTTGTAAATTTTTTATTTTTATTTTTGTTCCGTCTGGTCTGGTTATTAACCAATTTCTACTATTACTCTCGGATATTTTATTTTTCCATTCACAAGGACGGCCTTTTAATGACTCACTCATTTTTAATTTATATTCGTCAGACCATTTACGACCTAAATTTGCTTTGTGTCCTACTGGTGGTCTAGATTTTTTACCAGACATTACAAATAGTTCGTGTAACAATTCTTCTTTACCAATAATGCCAGCTAAACCTTTCCAAGCTAATTCATCTTGTTTATGTCCATATTTTTCCCACAAAACACGATGAGCTTCCGCATGTTCTTCTACGGTAAGTTCAATTAAATTGGATGGATCATTTGTTCCACCCATATGTTTTGGAATAATATGGTGTTGGTGTTTCATATTAGTTCATGAACATTTCTAATGGTGCGCCGTACTTGTCACCAATTTCTGCATGAAGTGCATCGATTTCTTCTTTTGCTTCAGAATAAATCTTATCACCATTTAACATTACGCCACCTGGCAATTGAATGCCGCTAAATTTTTTGAGATTGTTACCCCAAGAACGTTTAATGAGTGCTGTTGCATATTCTTTTAACCAACGGTCATTCCATGCCTGCGTATACACATCAGGATCAATCACCGCATAGCATTCTGCAATGACTGTTGTACCGACTGGTGCTTCATTGCGACCCCAACCCCAATCAATATAAAGTCTTTGCATATGTCTTTGAAATCTAATAGGAACTTCACCAGAGAATAGTTGTTCCAACATGCGTAGATGTTGTAATGTCAATGTGTAGTTAATGTAAGATGCAGAGGTGAAATCATACAACTCATTTAAACGAAGTTGATATCTCAAGTCAAACATATTAACCTGAGATTGTGAATCGGAAACTGGAAATATTCTGGTTATACCGGCAATCTGTAGTACATTGTTTGATGAATCTCTGGCTTGAGATATGTCCAAGTATCTATTATTAACATCTGTTTGGTCTATTCGTTTAATGTAATATACTTTTTGTAGGCCATCAAAGTGGTAGTCTTGCCAATATTGAAGTGCATCATCAATACGGTCTTCTACCTGGTCGTCATCAACGTTGATTTCAATTACTGGAAACCCTAGTCTACGCAGGCAATAATCTTTGAATGCCGTTCTTGTTGTGATTGTTTTCGCCATTATATCCCCCTAATAAGGATATTTATGTTTCGTTCCACTTGCGATTTATAAATCCGATGAATAATCAAACGAGTTGTCTATATTAGATAACTTTATTTTTGTTGTCATTTTTACTCTGTTGTTGTATTTTCTTCAGGTTCAACATAAGGAATCCAACTCAACGTTGATTCATCCCATGTCCAAGACCCTTCAGTTGGCATTGGTGTTGGTGGTATAATATTATAATTCTCATAATCTATTGTCCATGATGGATATGGATTTGCTGCAACCAAATTGTCCAACATTTGTTGTCTTTTTTCATCAGAAATTTTATTAACTGTCCATACGTCATAACAAACACCATCAATGATTTTATATTCTGGTCCTTCAATCACTTCGTCCCATTTAGGAACAGGACTTGCTACACGAATAAATTTACAATACCGTTCAGGTAAATTCTGAAAATCTATACCTGGATAAACCATTTCTAAATTAGATTGTTGTATAGGATGATTGATTGGATTACCTTCATAAATTTCAATACATAAATTCATAATTTTCCTTAATTAAACATCAGTTGTTGGTGCGGGGTATTTATGACGGGCACCCCAAGTTATTCTTACGCCACCAATACCACCATTTGAGCGTCCAGAAGTAAAGTTATTTCCTGCGCCGCCGCCTCCACCACCAAATTCACCGCCTTGACCAGTGCCTGCCGGTGCGGCACCATTTGTGCCTCCACTACCTCCTATACCAGCACCAGTAAGTGCTGATGATACTTGACCAGTATCCATGTTGGCATCTTTGCCTGTTCCGTATATTCCGGTGCCGCCGCCGCCTGCACCCATTGTTAATGCTGAACCGCCCGTACGGCCGCTACTTGACCCCCCGGTTAATGAGTATCTATTAGCTACATAAGGTGTTGGATAGTTTCCGTTTTGAATCGTTCCGGCACTTCGGCCGGCACCACCTGCTGTTCCTTGATATCCAGCTGCGCCACCACCACTACCTCCTTGTGCAGTGGTTGATGAACTACTTGCTCCACCTGCGCCACCTAATGCACCACCACTACTTTTAGCTGATGAGTGTACAGAAAATGTGCCACCTACCGATAGACCACCAGAAACTGCTCGGGCACCTTCACCTCCACCGGCTGTCAACAGTGTTAAATTTCCACCAAATACTTGATCTCCAGAAGTGTTTAATGATCCCAATGTTTGTGATACGCTTATGGTGTATGTACCTTCATTACCAAGTTCACCTGTTTGAAATCCGGTTATCGTAAATGGTGTTGCACTACTTACATTCATTCCAATTGTTATTATTCCTGAACGTACTCTTGTTACATACAAGTTGGTGCCTGATATAAAACCTTCGAAAGAAGCATTTCGAACAACAGTACTATTTCCACCTGCTTGTGCAGAATTCAATGCATTTGAATTTCCAGCGGCACCAACAACAATATTAAATTGTTCTCCGGGTTTACAATTAAAATTTCCCCAAGCTAAACCACCTCCAGCACCTGAGCCTTTGCCTGTCGTACTGCTACCCTGCATACCGGCGCCACCGCCACCTATAGCACATACTGAAAATTCGGTTACTCCTGCAGGAACAATCCATGCATATGCTCCTGGTGTAAAATAATTTTGTTGACTATTTGTTACCGCATCTGAACCATAATAATTACCTGTATTTGTTGAAGGGTATCCTCTGCCTTCACCCCATATTATTCTAACACAACCTCTTGCCCCAAAACCGGAACCTGTACCAGGATTTGAGTTTAAACCGCCGCCACCGCCGCCGCCGAACAATCCACCGTTTTGCGAAAATCCGGCCGCACTCCAAGATGATGCCAAACACTGCGCTTGCGGGCTCATAAAACTTGTTATTGGTAAACCATCAGAGCCACCGGCTCCGCAAGAACCACCCGTTGCAGCTGCGGCTGATCCGCTTGTGCCTTGGCCCCACGGACCTGTTCCTCCACCAGCACCTCCGTTATTGCTGGTTATGCCTCCGGAACCACCACCACCGCCACCAAGAGTACCAGCTGTATATCCAGTAGTATTAGTTCCACCAACTCCACCTGTCATTGTATCTAAGTTTTGATTCGCTGCATATCCAGCTGCACCACCTCCACCCGAACATCTTTCGGAAGAGGCCGCGGTAGTCACGAATGATGTTCCACCAAAACTATAAGAACCTTCTGCTTGCGAACCTGTAAGACAATTGTTTGTGCCATTAATTAATGCTGTAGTGGGAGATGTACTGGCGGAACCTCCAAAGTTACCACCTTGGCCGCCCGCAGCACTAATTAAATTTGTGGCGCCTCTAAAAATAGAAGATTGTCCGCCATTTCCTCCGACTGTTCCGGTGAGTGTTCCATTGGATCCGCCAGCACCTACGGTAACAGTAAGTGATTCGCCTGGTTTTACTGCTATTTTGTTGCTCCAAGATAATGAACCACCATTGCCTCCGGCTGCAGGTGATGAAGCATGAGCTGCACCACCGCCGCCGCCACCAATACACACAACATGTATTTCAAAAACTCCTCTAGGTACAATCCATGTAAAAGTACCTGAACTGGATGTCCATTCTTCTTGGCCAGCTAAAGCTACATAATTCACCGCATTATTAATAAATGTTATACCTGACATATTAATCAGTATAATAAAATGTTATTTTCAAACCTTTTGCACCAACACCAGCAGCGATAATATCAACAGTAATTTCCGCATCATCTGCAATTGAGGTTGTTGTTAAAGTTGTCGGTGTTGCCGCTGTCGTACTTGTTTTTTCTGTTGCATCTATGGTTAATTTATTTGCACCAAGTATTGTTGTGCCTACCAATTTAATATCAACGTTAACTAAACCAGATGTTGATGCAACGTTCAATGATGCTCTAGGTATAGAAGTTAATGTCATTGCAGAAGGTGCTCTGAATGATGCTCTAGCAGCACTGACTGTTAAGTTTGATGTGTCGTCTGTAACTGCAAAAATTATAATTTCAGAATTTGCTTTTAAGAAAGCTGCATTAGCATGTGTGTATGCAGCATTAGCAAATGAAGCAGTTATATTTTGTGCGATATAGGATGAGTTAGCTGTTATGAAAGATGCATTGGCTGTATCTCTAGCCCAAGCATCTGTAGTACCACCACCGCCGCCTGTATTTGCCTGAGCATAAGCAGCATTAGCTCTATCAAAAGCCGCATTAGCAAAAGATGCACCGGAATTGGCTTGACCAAAAGCTCCGTTGGCAAATGAACCAGCTGAATTTGCCTTGTCGTATGCATTGTTTGCTTGCGTTCTTACCCATGCATCTGTACCACCAGTATTTGCTTGAATGAATGCTGCATTGGCTGTAATGAATGCGGCATTTGCAGTATTTCTGGCATAAGCATCAGCTCCACCACCTGTGTTTGCTTGAGCATAAGCAGCATTGGCTCTATCAAATGCTGCGTTGGCCAAAGATGTTATTACGTTAGCATCCGCAGGCACCCTTGTCCATGTACCATTTGTACTGTTGTAGGTATATGTTATACCGTTTACTACTGCCGTTTGGCCATTGGTTGGGGAAAGTGGAAATGACATGGTCTATTTATGGAGAATTTATAAATGCAACAGTTTGTACGGCGCCCGTGAGTCCGTCAGCACTAAATTGTTCTGCAACTTTTGTGAATGTGTCTCCCGCACCAATACTATATAATTGTGCATAAGGTACATTGGTGCCATAACCAACACACATATATTTCACATCTTTACTAATTGCTATTGAAGTTCCTGTTGATGAACCAATGGTTATTCCACTTAATGTTAATTTTGTAAATGTGTCGGTGCTTGTATTTATTTTGTATACTGCAACAAATGGAGATGTTCCTCCAACAACTGATAGATAAACAGAATCGGATGAACCGGCCATAGCCGCAAGTGTACCCACGGATGGTGTTGCTGGATTACTTAACTTTGTTAAAGCACCAGCACTCAACTTGTAAACTTCCGGTACACTTGGTGTGCCAGAAGTACCTATAGCTATATAACCATTTCCACACCAAGTGAGCATTGACACTAATGTGCTTGATGGTAATGTAGCGGGGTCACTTAATTTGGTAAACGTATCACCACTTCTAGAATAAACCGTCATAAAAGGCGTTACGCTGTGGCCAACAGCTAGGTAGTTTCCGTCAAAAGAAAATGCACAACATCTACCGGCACCAGTTGGCATAGTACTAGGGTTACTTAAATTTGTAAATGTATCACCGGTTCTTTTAAAAATATAGAAATATGGAGATGCTGTTTGTGTATACGTTATATAAGTTCCATCAGGACTAATAGCTAATCCAGTACAACTTCCAGTTGGCATAGTTGCTGGGCCGGACAATTTTATAAACGTGCTGCCAGTTCTTTTATACAATTCTAAAGTTGTTGCTGATGAGCTATTCCCACCCACAGCTAAATAATTACCATCATCTGATGTAGCTACTGTCGGGGTGCCACCTACTGACATTGATGATAAATTAGTGTTTAAGAATTGTAAACCATTTTTTGTTTTTCCATATATTCTTACTCCATCTAACGTACTTGGGCTATTTCCAATAATCAGACCAATAGTCTTTGATTTATTTGGCCAATTTTCATTTAAATTTTTTACGTATTGTGTTCCCAAATCAACCATGTTTGGTTGAAATTCCAACATTGTGTTATTGTCGGTTAAGATTGCACCTAATCCTCTATTTTTAGACATTAACTAATATCCTCATACGAACAAACACCTTCCAAATAACTGTTAATATTAGCAGTCAATCTTAAAGAATCATTTTCTTCCAAATAAACTTGAATATCTTTTGCAATAACGTTAATTGTTGATTTGGGTGGCACAGTAATTAGATATGCCAATCTGTATGCAGTGGCACCACCTTTAAAAACATCAACTGTTACATCAGCACTTGCTGTACCATCAATATTTGAAATATATAAAGAATTAATTTTTAAAACTTTACCACTGCTGGACGCATTTGATACAATTGCAGTCGCCGCAGTTGTTATTGCTTGACCTGAAACTTTTCCAGTTATTGTTGTTGCGCCGATTAAATTTGGTGCTGCCATGTTATCCTCCGAATACTAAATTATATCCAACAACTTTCGCAACACTTGTTCCACCGGAACCTGTTGAATTGTTCGACATTGTTGGTGAAATTATATCTACCCAATTGTTGCTTGTGCCATCATTTATATATTCATAAAGAACATCTGTTGTAGTTAAATACCATTGGTCTCCAGGTTTTGGTGATGATGGTGCAGTAGAAGATGCCGTATATATTATAGTTGTGTTTGCTTTTGTGTATGATGCATTGGCTCTATCAAAAGCACCATTAGCAAATGATGCACCACTATTAGCAGTTAAGAAAGCACCATTGGCAAATGATCCAGATGAGTTGGCTGCATCGTAGGCATTGTTTGCCTGAGTTCTTACCCATGCATCTGTACCACCAGTATTTGCTTGAATGAATGCTGCATTAGCACGGTCAAAAGCACCATTGGCAAAGCTGGATGATGAGTTGGCTGTTAAGAAAGAACCATTAGCAAATGAACTGGCAGAATTTGCAGTAATGAATCCTGCATTTGCTGTATCTCTAGCCCATGAGTCTGCACCGCCACCAGTATTTGCTTGTGAAAAAGCAGCATTAGCCTGTGCAAACGCAGCATTAGCCTTTGCGTATGCAGAAGGTACCAAAGAAGAAAAATCTTTAGTTGAATCTAGTCTTGATGGAGGTACTTGTGTTGACATTAATTATAGCCTTTTTATACTATTTATTTGATATCATATGGCGTTGTCGGTACACTTATGGTTCTTGCATAACCGTTCGTGATTCTTAAGTCTGCAATGTAACCAACTGTTCCATAATTAGCTAATCCATTATCTTTTGTACCAATGTATATAGAACCTGATGTGATATTGCCTGCTTGTGCGCCTGAAACAGTAGCTGTTCCTCCAGCAACACCATTGACATAGAAGGTCATTGTTGAACCACTACGAACCCATGCCACATGTGTCCATTGGTTGGAAAAAACTGTTGTTGTTCCGTAATAACTTGTACCATTATAATAGGCCATTCTCCATGAACCACTAACTGGTGATGCCAGAGCATTTAAAGAAAAAGCCATTGGGTTTGCAGTTCCGCCAGCTTGTCTACTATCCCATATACCCCATAATGTTGATATCGTGGCATCAGTTGGGTATACCCAACATTCAAATGTAAAATCTCCACTAAATTTTACAAGACTTGGTTGTGGCCTTATACCGAGGTAGTCACCTTTTGCTGGAAAATACACAGAAGTGAATCTAGATGTATTGTTGGCTGTAAAAGGTTGAAATGTGGAAATTCTTGCATCGCCTGCTTTAGTGATTGTAAATGCATTATTTGAACTGTCAATAAACCTATTGTTATTACATATTAATAATTGTGTGTTTGCTACTGCTGTTAGGGGACTTGTAGGAACTGTGATTGTTGTACCTGAATATAAACCAGTACCTTTGATTAATCTCATATTTGAAATGTGACCAGTTAAATAGTTTGCACCAGATGCACGACCACCAACACCATAGTTTGCGGTTGGTGTTACACCGTTAGTGGTGTCAGATTGATTGATAACTCTGGTACCATCATAATATGCACTTACTGTTCCTGAAGTTCTGGAAACTGCGACATGATGCCATGTATTTGCAGTGATACTAGCGTCTGATGCAATTAAATATGCTGTGCCGCCATACCAATCATAACTTAAACCAGCACTAGATGCACGTTTTAATATTCTAAATGAACCTGTTGTTTGTGATTCAAAGAAATCAATTTCAGTTGCAGGTACTGTTGGTGTATTGAACCAGAATTCAAACGTAAAGTCTCCTGTACCAAGACCCAAGTTTGCTTGATTTGCACCAAATGTTAAGTAGTCGCCGGTACCATCAAAATATGCACTGTAACTATCATAGTATGGAGAATTATTGGCCACTGCTACAGCAGTGTTTCCATTTTCAATGTTATTGATTCTTGTTATATCTGTTATAGGTGATCCACCTAATGTGCTACCTAACAATAGTGTGGTATTTGCTGTTGAAGTTAATGTTTTAGTTGGTGGTGTAAAACTTGTATTTGAACTATAAAGTGCTGTACCATTAAGTACTCTAACACTATTCATATATCCAGTAAAATAATCGTTTGGTGTATTATTATAATATCCAACTCTTGGTGCTGATTGCATTATGGATGATGTGTAACTTGTAAATACCGCATCAACCACACCATTTAAAAATACTCTAAGTGTATTACTTGCATCTCTAGTTACTACAACGTGATTCCATTGATATGGTACTATTGTTGTTGCTCCAGTAACGCTACCGGCTGTTCCGTGTGTTACTGTTAGTTTATTAGCAGTAGATATATTAATGGTCCATCTGTTGGCATCAGATGTTGTATATTGAGAATATAATACTTGTGCAGTTGAACTATTAACTTTTGTGGTATATAACCATGTTTCAAACGTAAATTGGCCTGTAGATGCTATTGGTATACCAGAAACACTCAAATAATCCGCAGTAGTGGTACCAGCAAAATATATGCTGCTTCCAAATGTATTTGATGAATAATCCGAAACAGCGCTTGGATTTGTTATTGTGAATGAACTAAAAGGACTAAATTTTGAAATGGCAGAATCGCCATTTCTAGTAATTGTAAGTGCATTATTTGAGTTGTCTATGAATTGATTTGATTGACAAGTCAATAATACTGTGTTAGCCACTGCTGTAAGTGGTGTAATAGAAGGTGTTGTATTTGATGTGTATAATCCAGTACCATTAATAATACGTAAATTTGAAATAAACATATTTTGTGGCGAAAGACCTGCATAATCTGCTGCTATACCCAAATTTGTACCTGAAGCTGCTGCCAAAGTAACACTAATTGAGGCTGAGGTATTTAATACTCCATTAATATATAATGATAATGTGTTACCGGATCTAACTGCGGCCACATGAGTCCAAGTATTAAGTGTGTAAGCATTTGAACTACTAGTAAGATTAGTAGTGGAACCTGCGCCCGTACCATAATAACGAAAAACAATACTAAATGTTCCAGAGCCACCACCTCTCAATGACCATGATGAATTTGAACTTGAGGGTAAACTTTCTCTATAGATACCAACAATCGGGCTAAGAGTCAATTCAGCTATAGGATATATCCAACATTCAACTGTGAAATCATTGGAACCAAAAAGAAATTGATTAAATGGTACAGTTAAATAATCTCCAGTACCATCAAAATAATTACTCCATGAAGTGCCAAATGGTGTGAATGATCCTGTACTTGGAATTCCGTTTTTTGTAATTATGTTATTAAAGTTACTTTCATCAATAAATGATTTTGTATTTGAAGAAAGGGATGTTTGTGTTGTCAACAACACTGTATTAGCCACAGGTGTCAATGGTGACCAAGAAGGAACAAAAGCAGATGTATATAATGCGGTGCCCTTAGTGACACGTAGATTAGAAATATATCCATTTAGATAAACCGAGTTTGAAACACCAACAATATATGTTGATACTGAAGCAGTACTTGCTGCTGAAATTGCTGTGGCTGTGCTAACTTTTACACCATTCAAATATAATGTGGCGGTTCCCCCATTTATAACTGCAGCACAATGATTCCATTGTTTTATGACCATATTTGATGTTGCTGTTATTGTTGTAGAACCATTAAGATTGTACAAAACCAATGCACCAGTTGTGCTAATATGAAATTGCCAATCTGTCGTTGTAGTTGTTGGATTTCTTCTTGCTAATATACAACTTGATTCGGTAGCAGTAAATGCATTTAAATATACCCATGCTTCAATTGTATAGTTTGCACTTGTTGGCCAGTCCAATGGATTGCCTACAGCTGACATACTCAAATAATCACCAGTACCATCAAAGTATGCTGAACCTTCATTGCCAATTAAAGTAACTGTTGATGTGTTTGCAAAAGGTCCGTTTCTTGTTGGTCTTGCATCACCATTAACTGTGATTGCAAATGCATTGTTTGAGTTATCAATTACTGTATTTGCTTGACAAGTTAATAAACTGGTGTTTGCTATTACCGATAATGGACTGGTTGGTGGTGTGAATGCTTCTGTATAGACTGAAGTGTCTTTAACAATTCTAAAATTACTTAAATATCCAGTAAAACCAAAAGTCGATTGACCTCCAATTTCTAATGTTTTATTTTCACTAACAATATTAGAACTTGTACCACTACCCAATACAGCACCATTTTTATACAAAACAAAACTTGTTCCTGTTTTCACTAATGCAAGGTGGTACCACTGATTTAATGAGAAATTATGTGTTACATTTATGATATCTCCTGATACCTGTGACGAGCGTAATATAATCGTTCCATCGCCCCAAAGATACAAATATGGATTGTAAGTACCAAAATTATATAAATTGTCATTAGTGCCGGCGCCTGGTAATCCGGTAAAATAATACCAACCTTCTACTGTAAAATTGGTTGTTCCCATGTTAAAAGCTGTATTGCTAGTTAATGACAAATAATCTCCAGTGCCATCAAAATACATACTGTAATTATTTGCAGCAGGCACAGTGATTGTTGTTGGTGTACCATCAAATGGAACAAATGGACTAACTGTTACATCACCGTTCTTTGTGATTGTAAAGTTATTATTTGAATTGTCAATTAATCTATTTGATTGACATGTCAACAAAGATGTGTTGGCTACATATGTTAACGGTCCTGTTGGTGGAGTTGTATTTGCGGTGTATAGTGCAGTGCCTTTAAGAATACGAACATTAGAAATGTATCCTAACCAATCATTTGTTGTTGATCCAACTTGTCTGCCAATTGTTGGAGTACCATTACTTACATTTACATCAGAATTGGTGGCAGTGGCATCAATTATACCGTTAATGAACAATCTTGCTGATGTACCAGAGCGAGTAAGTGCAACATGAGTCCATTGATTTAATGGTATTGTTGCATTACTGGTGATCCAAGTGGAAGTTGAATTAAAAGCTGCTAATTTATTATTAGTAAGTGTATAGATTAACACATTCAAATCTTGATTGCCACGTAAATCAACAATTGCTCTTTGTGTTCCTGAATCTGTTTTGTATATCCATGCTTCGATAGTGTAGTCTGCACTAATAGCAAATGCTGAGTTAGCAGAAAAACTTAAATAATCCCCAGTACCATCAAAATAATTACTATAATACCCTTCTTCAAAAGGATTAAATTTACTTGACTTTGCATCTGCAATAACTGAGATTTGACTATTAATTGGACTTGAATCTGTATTAAAAGTGACTCCGTTTGGTATTGTGTTTGCACTCAAAAGTAATGATGTATATTCCCAAAATAAATCACCAGCAAGATTGATAGACCAATTCAAATATAATGTTGCGCTTCTACTTGTTGTGTTTGCAGTTGCGGTTATAATTGATGTGTTGCTGCCAAGAACTGTTGCTGTACCAGAAATTATACCTGTAGAAGTATTCATTGACAGACCAGTTGGCAATCCACTTGTTGTATAAAGTACACCATAACCGGCCGCAGAAGTTGCAACAGTTGTTACATTTGATATGGGTATATCTTGTGTTATATTATATGTTGTGTTGTTTGCTGGTGATGAAAAAGAAACAACATCTGTATTTACTGTAAGTGAAAAAGAACGAACTGAATCTTGATTTTCCGCATCAGATGCTTGTATTGTAAATGAATATGTTGTACTTGATCCATCAACTGGTGCGGTACCTGAAATTGTACCACCAGAACTCAATGTTGCACCTGATGGTAATGATCCTGAGTATAAAGAATATGTAATTGGTGCATCACCTGTTGCAACAACCGATGTGTTAATTGCAGTTGTTTCATATACAGAACCTAATGAACCAGCTGATGTGGTGAATGTTGGTAGGCCAGAATATACCAAACCTGGAACAAGAATGCCAGTACCACCATTTGCATTGGTAACAAAAATAGTATAACTACCAGAACCTAATGCCGGTGAACTAAATGCTAGGCGACCAGAATCCAAAAATGTTACTGCACCTATTGTAGTAGACCCAACCAAAACTGTGGCGCCAGGTGCGAAACCTGACCCATATAACACAATAGTTTGATTGCCTGCTGTATCTGCTGCGGTATCATTTGTATCAACATAAGATCCATTAGTTACCGCAAAACGAGTAACAGTAGGTATTAAGAAATTTTGTTGGTTAAAATGTTCACCAACTGTAATAATACCTGTTGTGTCTTTTGCTCTCTTACCTCTAACACCGGCATTGAACATTAACTGATCTCCTCAAACGAACATACCGCTTGTAGTGTACTGTTGTTGCTGGCTGTTAATCTCAATGCATCGCCTTCCATTAAATATATTGAAAGTGTTTTATCGATGGCTGTAAAAGATGTATCTGCTGCAATAGAAACTGTGCTGACTAATTTATATGCTGTTGCACTTCTAAACAAATCAACAGTTATATCTTGTGCATTTGTTGCGTGTATATTGGAAATAATCAACGAATTGATTTTTAATATTTTACCACTAGACGAAGGATTTGTTGCAATTGCCGCAGCTGATGTGGTAACTGCTTGTACCTGTGTATTTCCGTTGATTGTTGTTAGTGCTGCTATGTTTGGGTTTGCCATTTTAAATCCTTAGAATCCGAAAACAATTGACATTGCAATTGCTTTTGATAGTGATGTTCCGCCAGTATTTGCTTGAATGAATGCTGCGTTTGCTGTAATGAATGCTGCATTTGCGGTTTCTCTAGCATATGTATCCGTACCACCGCCAGCACCAGTGTTTGCTTGTGCAAAGGCCGCATTAGCTTGTGCGTATGCCAAGTTTGCTGTGTTTGCGGCATAAGGGTCTAGAGCACCACCGCCTGTTATCGTGGTCACTTCTACATTTGCACCATTTTCAAATGTGCTATTGAATGTTACTACATTACCAGAAACAGTATATGTGTCTCTTAATTGTGTGATACCATCTACAACAGCAATTATATAATTTTCACTTGTTGGTGATGTACTTAAAGTGAATGTTGTTGTTCCACCATTTGCAGTAAATCTATTAGAATAAATTGATACTGGTGTTGCACCAGTATTTGCAGCATTATATGCAGCATTGGCTCTATCAAAAGCACCATTGGCAAATAAACCAGAACTTGTGGCTTTTGAATCTGCGGTGTTTGCGGCAGCGAATGCACCGTTGGCAAAAATGGCTCCTGAATTTGCGGTATCATATGCATTATTAGCCTGAGTTCTTACCCAAGTATCCGTACTACCTGTATTCGCTTGTGCAAAAGCTGCATTAGCTCTATCAAAGGATGCATTCGCAAATGATGCCGATGAGTTGGCTGTAGTGAAAGCGCCGTTAGCAAAACTTGAACTAGAGTTTGCCGTATCGTAACTAGAATTGGCTCTATTAAAGGCACCATTAGCAAACGATGCACCAGAATTGGCTGTTACAAAAGCGCCATTAGCAAAAGATGCTGCTGAGTTGGCAACTATAAAGGCACCGTTAGCGAATGATGCACCAGTGTTTGCTACACCATAACCTGCATTAGCCCTATCAAATGCGCCATTAGCAAAACTTGAACTAGAGTTTGCAGTTACAAATGCACCATTGGCAAATGAAGCTGCTGAATTGGCTTTATCATATGCATTATTGGCTTGTGTGAAAGCTGCTGTTGAATAACTTCCAGAACTAGTATTTGCTGCAATAAAAGCCGCATTTGCACGGTCAAAAGCACCATTAGCAAAAGATGCTGCCGAATTGGCTTGACCAAATGCACCGTTGGCAAACGATGCACCAGAGTTTGCTTTATCATATGCATTGTTTACATATGGTAACAGGTCAATATTTTTTACTGTAATTGTGGTTGATTTAAGATTCGCATTTAGTGTTGCAATCTTAAATGAACCATCAGTAATAATGATGTTATTGTTTGCACCAACTTCAGGTGTATATTCTTCAAAGAGTTGCCATTCTTTAGTGCCAGCATCTCTTATCAAACCAGTGTGTGCATTGATGCCGTTATTGTAATGAGCTGCAAAACCAATATCAAGCACATCACCGGAATAGTTTCCTGTACCCATGATAAACAAAGTATCATTTGCAACAATTTGAGTTGCACTGGTACTGAAAGTATTTCCTGTGATTGATAGGTTACCAGTGATGTTTACATCACCAGAAATTGTACCACCAGTACTATTGAATTTTAAATTGGCTGTTGTAAAGGCACCATTAGCAAACGAAGCTGCTGAGTTGGCTGTTATGAAAGCACCGTTAGCAAAACTTGCAGCTGAGTTAGCAACAAGGAATGCTCCGTTAGCAAATGATGCCGCAGAATTGGCTGTTTCAAGCGCCGCATTGGCAAAAATAGAACCTGAATTGGCTGTATTTCTAGATGTTTGGTCAATTGCAACACCTTGGAATGCGGTGTTTTGATATGTACTATCGGGAAATATTAATTGATTATTAGAAAATGACCAAGTGCTGTAATCTGTTCCATCTGTACCTGTAGCAATCTTGACAATATCATAACGATTTGAGATTAGTCTCGTTTCATTGTCAAGAGAGAGTTTATTTCCACCATATGAACCACCGTAAATACCTTTACTCGATTCAATACCAGAAGCACCAAATTTAATTTCTTGTCCACCAGAATTAATAGCAACAATACCAATATCAGACAATGTAAGATTGGTTGTACCACTAGGTGAATAAAATATTGGTGAGTAAATGGAAGTGTTGGCAATAAATGAATTTGCCGTAACATTACCAGCAATAGTACCACCAGTTAATGATAAATTATTGTTTGCTTTAGTAAAAGCACCATTGGCAAAAGATGCTGCTGAGTTAGCAGTTACAAATGCACCATTAGCAAATGAACCGGCTAACCTTACATCCTTCTTACTTTGGTTGCCAATGTAGGTGAATTGCATATTATGTTATTTCTAATAGACTTAAAATAACATCAGCTGCTGAAGCATTACTTGTTGAAACTTTTATAATGTCATTGGCTTCCATGACCAATTTCTGTTCACCACCAATTGTAATCAATGAATTGCCTGGCTCAATTTCAGCCATCTTAATCATATAATAGTCTGAACCACCAGAGGTTAGAATTACGTTTGCTGTTATTGTTGTGTTTAGTATGTTTGCGATTGTCATACCAATCACGGTAGTAGACACACCTACACCAGCCGTATAGATGGTTGTTGGTGATGTTCCGACTGCTGCTTGTAGTTGATTTTTAAAAGTATTTGCCATTTAAATTTCCTTATCCTCTATTTATTTCATCAACTAAAGGCGATTGTAAAAGCAACAATGTCAGCGTTAACGTCTAGTGCGGTTGTTCCTGTATTAGCTTTATCGTATGCAGATTGTGCAATAATGTATGCAGTGTTTGCTTCTGTGAAGGCACCGTTAGCAAAAGATGCTGCTGAGTTTGCTGTTACAAAGGAACCATTAGCAAAAGATGCTGCTGAGTTTGCTTTATCATATGCGTTGTTGGCCTGTGTTCTGACCCAAGGATCACCACCAGTATTTGCTGTATTGTATGCCGCATTGGCATGATCGAATGCTGCATTGGCTCTATCAAACGCAGGACCAGGGTCACTTCCACCTGATACTGATGCATTGATTGTGATTGTTTTTGTAGTCGTATTGGTGCTGATGGTAATGTTACTACCAGCAACAAAAGACAAGGTGTCTGAACCACTTCCCGCAAATATTAGGGAGTTGTTTGAGTTGATTGTGTCAAATGAGAATTGGTTGGAGATGTATGATGTACCACCAAGACTGTTTTTATAATACAGTTTTCCATCGGCGTAGTTGAGAGCAACCTCACCAAATGCAAGACCTGATGGTGTGTTTCCTGTTACGCCTGATTTTTTTAACTGTATTGCTGTGTTTGACATTTACTTAAAACGATCCGCCATCCTTGAGTTCGCCATCAGCATCAACTAAACTTGTTATAGTCGTTGGTGCCACTTCTTTATTTAGCTGTTCTTCAATTTTTTTACGCTTGGCAGGAGGTAGTTGTAAGTATTCAATTCTTTCAACCAATTCAGTAATCTTATTGTTTAGATTACTTTTTTCGGTTTCATGTTTATGAATTAATAGTTTAACATTCTTTTCATTTTCTTCATTAATGCCTTGAATTTTTCCATTCGTTTCGGCATTCATAGAGGTGATTCTAGTTTCAAGTTCTATACGAACTCTATTAGTTTCTTCTCTGGCTCTAATCAATTCACCTTTAAATGTTTCAACATGTGTTGCTTGATTCTTGACACTATCATAGTCTCTAAACTTTGTAGTTAGTTCCTCAAGTTCAACACGATGTTTATTGGTCAATTCATTAATGTCATTACTTTGTTTAGTAACAAGTTGTTCTTTTTCATCTAACTTGTTTTTCAATTCTCGTATAACATCATTTTCATTTGTTGCGTTGGTTTCTTTTAATTGTTGAACTGTTTCTTTTAGTTCACCATTTGATTTAACCAACGCTTCAATATTTTCAGTTTGTTCCTTTACAACTTCATCAATTATCTTAGCATTCGCTTGCATTGAGACATTCCGAATAACACAATCTGTCATTGTGCTGGTCAATATCTCAATGTAGTGATTTAAATACTTCTCATTTCCCATTTCAAACTCCTATCATAAAAAAATCTATTACATTATATAGTCAGCTTAGAATTGACCTCCATCTAAAGCAGATGACCAAACAGGAACACCTGCATTAGTTACTGTAAGAATTTGGTTAGACCATGTTTGGTCGGATGTACCTGCCGCAGCAGTAACTGCCAGTGCATTTGTACCATCGCCGTATACGATACCTTTTGCGGTGAATGTAGAAGCACCTGTACCGCCTTGTGTTACAGTCAATCCAGAAATGTCCGAAGCAGTCGCAGCACTAACACGACCATAAGCATCAACAGTCAACGATGTGATTGTCTTAGCAGCACCTAGTGTACCAGTTAATGAGTATGTAACGTTAGCGATTGCCTGAATTGCACCAGTGCCATTGCCAACCAACATTCTACCAGCAGTAAATGTAGAAGCACCTGTACCGCCTTGTGCAACTGATAGACCAGAAATTTCTTGTTGCGTAAATCCTGTTACACGACCATATACGTCTGTTGTAATATTATTAACTGTATTTGATGTTGCAACGTTAGTATTGATTGACGATACGTTTGCTTGTGATACTAAAGCACCTGATCCGTTGCCAATAATAACTTGGCCAGCAGTGAATGTACTTGCACCAGTACCGCCTTGGCCAACTGTTAGACCAGAAATTGCTTGGAATGTTGCAGCGGTTGTTCTACCATATGCATCAACAGTTACAGAAGTAATAGTATTGTTTTGTGCGCCACTACCTGTTTCAGTATATGTACTATTAGCAAGTAGTTTTAATGAGTTTGAACCATCACCAACAAGGATAGAACCTGCTGTGAATGAACTTGCACCAGTACCACCGTTAGATACTGTTAAATCATCAGTTAAACTTAATGATTTAATTTGTGCGGTGCCAGCAACATATAAAGTTCCAACATTTGCTTGAGTTGTATTGGCATATGTTGCAATTAAATTGGCTTTCAAGTTTGCTTGACGGAAACTTGCATCCGAAACGTTAATAACGTTACCTGTTGGTTCTATGTTATAGTTGTCAAACAAATAGAAGTAGCCATCACCAGCATGACGCAACAAACCTGAATGACGGTCTGTACCATCGTTGTAATGGCCGTAGAAACCAATATCAACCGCATCTGATGCATTGTTTTTACCAAGTGCAATCAATGAGTCTTCAACAGTAAGTGTTTCAACGTTGTATGTTGTTGATGTACCTAAAACCGACAAGTTGCCGCTAAGTATAAGGTCGCCATCAATTGTTTGTCTTAAACTTGGAGTATTTGCACGAACAACTGTTGTGTCTACACTAAAAGAAACTGTGTTATCTGTTACAGCTGAAGTAATACCTGCGGCACCAACGAATGTTAATGTATCAGTTGCAAGATTAACTGTGTCTGTACCAGAATCACCTACAATATTTAATGCTGTAGAGATTGTTGATGAATTTGCAATGGTCATAACACGACCGTTTGCAGACACTTGAATAATAGGTATTACTGTTGAACCACCATAAGTACCAGCAGTTAGACCAGCAATAGTGTTAAGTGATGCACTTAATGTTGCATTTGCAGTACCATTAAACAACTGTGCGGATGCAGTAATGTCACCACCAGAAACATTAATAAATCTGTCTGTTTGAAATTGTGTTGCAGAGTTTGCGTTACCAGTAAATCCATTAGAGTCAAAAACTGAACTACCGATTGTAAGACCACGAGCAGTTATGTGTCCAAAAGCAACGTTGCCTGCAGCATCACGTTTAACTAAGGTGCTTACTGTATTTGCAGCGGTCGCAGCATCAACTTGTGAAGTATAGTATTGACCACCAACATTAACAACACCGGTACCAGCTGGCGAACCAATGAAAATGGTATTTGATAAGTATGAGTACGCTAACTCACCAGCTTGCAGGCTTGTTGGTGTGCCTAGCGTGGTGGAACGTTTGATTAGAATTGAGGTATTCGCCATTATTATTATCCTTGTTGTTGGTTGGATTAATCCTATTATCTATTTATGAAAAATTGCCGCCGTCAATTCTACTAATTGCATTAGCAATATACTCTGGTCCAGCAATACTAACGATGTTGTTGGTCCACAATTGAGTTTCCACATTGAATGTGGTACTACCAATAAAAAGGGTATTGGAAAGAAACGAAAATGCCAATTCACCATCAGCCAAATTGCTTGGTGAAGTGTTTGCGTAAGAACGCAGTATCTGAATCGTTGTATTTGCCATAACTTATTTTAAAAGAATCCCATATCAACGCCTTGGAACGCCAAATAAGTTACTGAGTTTGCCACTGCACGTTGAATTGATTCTTCCGAAATTACACCACCAATTGTTTGTACTGGTGAAAGGCCACCAACCGGTGACACAACTAGTGCAATTGGGTTAGGATTTGCTGCTGTTGGTGCAGCTGCAAAAGAAATTGCACCAGTTGTTGCTTCAGCCTTGATAACTGTACCATCCAAATCAATTGTGTTACCACTTAGGAAAAGACTTCGGAATTTATTTGTTCTACTACCAAGGTCGAATGTTCTTGACTGTGTTGGTAATAGACTTCCGTGTACAGGAGTATCAGTACCAAGGCCTTTGGCAGAAAATGTTTTGGTTAATGAGTTGTAAACAATTACGTCACCAGTGTTTGCGCCAACTAAACTAAGGTCGGTCAAACTTCTGAGTGTTTTGGTGCCATAGGCTAAAGTTTGAACTTTAGTTTTCTGGCCTTCAACCCTAACTTTTACGGTTGCAGGTTGTCTAACAGTTACGGTTGGCATGTTATTCCTTTAAAATACAGTAACTTGGGGTAAGACATTCACAACTCCTTCTAAAACACGTATGACCGTGTTAGAAGAATCTTTAATGAGTACATCATATACATAACGACCGGCTGAAATGTTTGCCGTATTTGCATATGGTAGAGATAATAGTATGATGCCTTCTGTTGGATCATTTACTGTTACTACAAAATTTGCTGTTGTACTACTAGAATAGTATGATTTTTTCATGGCAGCCTTTATTTGGCTACCAGTTAGAATAAAAGGTGAACCATCAGCTTGATCCAAAGTGATGGATGTATTAAAGTTCGAACCTTGTTCTAAAAATAATTCTTGGTAACCAGCTGGCATTATTTAACCCCTTTTGGAGGTATTTATACTGAAAGGAAACGCTAAAAAAGTAAATTCGCTTTTTGGACTTTTGAAGCTGTCGGAGAAAATTCTTGGGCCGGAACGCAAAAATTCGAAATTTTAAGATTTTGGGTATTTGTCTTTGATTTTCTTAATTTCACTTTTCCATGTATCAAAACCATTATGATACAATATGTCTAATTGTTCGGAAATAGAAGGATATTCACCAATTCGTTTCTCTGTGTATGATAGCTGAGAAAATCTGGTTTGTTCTGCCTCATCTAATAAACGTTGCATCTCATCAGCATTAATCTGAATAAAATCACTGGGAATAATATGGTCTTGAGAACCATCTAGTTCATATGCATATATGTTATTTTGTAAATCTTTGTAGTATTTCATATTTTATCCTTAACGAAGTTCTTTCCAAGTATTTATTGTTGGACTACCAACTACTCTATCTGTTCTATACGTTGCACCATTTGGAATTACTATTGTAAATGGCATTAAAATTGATGGTGTTGCCGCAGAAGCTACACCAATATTAGAAACTACTGTACCATTTATAGAAAAACTTACATAAGAATTATTCACTGCAACAGTTTGAAATGTAACGAGTGCAACGATTGGTCGACCTGTACTATTCGTGTATGTTGTTGCTAATGCTCTAGATTGTGTTGACCATGTTTGCCCGTCACCAATAGAAACACTTTCAGTTGCAGAGGTCAGAAAACCAGCACCATTGGTCAACTGATTGGTATTATTTGGTATTGTTGGTTTATTACTTAAATCATTGTAAGAACCAGATGTTGCAACAGTTGCAAGACTTGGCTTATTTAAAATTTGTGCGAGACCGGTAGTAGCATTCCAGTCAGCATTTACTAGTGTGGGTCTTCCAGTCAAGTCTCCGTATGCACCGCTTGTTGCAACAGTCGCTAATCCTGAAACTGCACCTGCACCAATTGTAATTGCAACGTTTGCTGCACTAGTAACTCTACCTTTTGCATCAACGGTTACTCGACCAACACTTGAAGCTGCACCATACGTTGTTGCACTTACACCAGAATCTGCTAATCTTGCTGCATCCAATGTACCTGAGCCAATATTAGTTGCATTAGTTGTATCTGTCGTTGCTGATGTTGCTAATCCTGAAACTGCACTAGAAGTAATTGCAATTGCAACATTAGAGGCAGTTGTTATTCTGCCCTTTGCATCAACAGTTACTCGACTAACACTTGAAGCTGTACCATACGTTGTCGCACTCACACCAGAATCTGCTAATCTTGCTGCATTCAGTGTACCACTATTGATGTTTGTGGCACTAGTTGTATCTGTAGTTGCTGATGCAACAAATGTTGGATAACCAGTAATTTGTGCGGTTGTAATTTGTATTGGAACATTCGCAATAGATTTAACCCTACCTTTTGCATCCGTAACAATTGCAATAGCAGTATTTGTGTTACCCCTATAATCACTTGCAGTTAAACTTGCTTGTCCTGGTAATCTCACATCCGCCAAAGTACCACTGGTTAATTGACTTGTATCAATGCTGATGGTATTATTTCCCGCACCAATAACCCTACCCTGTGCATCAATGATTACAGATGGAGAAACCGAAACGCTACCATAAGAGCCTGCTGTTACAGCTGTATTTGCCAGTACTGACGGCGTAATCTTTGTTGTCATTTAATTTGTCCCTTTAATGTTTCCATTTCAGCTTTCAACTCTTTAATTTGTTTTTCAGATTCCAAAAGTCGTTGTGCAAGTTTCACACATGCAACTAAAGCTGCATTTCCGTATGCTACAGACAATTCACCTTCTTCATTCTCCATAACAGCGTGTTCCATAATTGGACGCAAAGATTGTGCCGAAACACCAACTTGAGTGCTTACTTGGTCTGTACGGTCATAGATACCGTGTTTAACTTCTGCAAGTTTATCAACAAAGTTTTCTGGAAGTTCACGCCAATTCGTTTTAACACGTTCATCCGAGAAGGCAGTGATGTTATTCAACATCGTCAATGCACCGCCGCCAGTCATCACAAAAGCATTCTTTGATGCTGACCAACCACCAATGACAAAGTTGTTGTTGGTTGCTAATCCCATGTTGATTGCGTATGCGGCAGCTCTATGGAATGACATAGCCGCAGGGTATGTTGTATCACCTCTTACGGACAATGAAACATCATGTGCATCATTGATATCAACAACATTGCCAACTTTACTAACCAACAAACCTGTCATTGTACCACCAGTAATTGGTAATGCATAAGTTGAATAATTTGCACTATTTAAATAACTTATCCAACTACCATAAGTTCCATTTGAAACATTTCTTGTTTTAAGTTGATTTGAATTATCTTCCCAACCCCATGCAACTTGAGTTCCCCATACATTACTTGCGTTGGTGTGCCTAAAATTCTGTTGGAACCACCATGTTCCACCAGGTCCGTTAGTACCTCCAGAAACATCACCAGCAATTTTCACGCTACCAGCAGGAGTGTTTGCAAAATCTGTATTCCAGTTGCCTGCAAAAGTTTGTGTGTAGTTGTGACTGTAATTAGAATAATTGGATGTGCCACCATTAGCCGGTGCAGAACCTGCTGTTGTTGCAAAAGAAACACTTTTAGTGGAGTCTGCTGTATTATCAACGTTACCTAAACCAACTTCAGACTTTGTGTATGATGGCTTTGTTGCAGCTTTTGCCCATGCATATACGTCTGTTGCTGGCGCTCCGCCCGCTGTTGTTGCAAAAGAAACACTTAATGAAGATGTTTGATATGTGCGTAATGTTGCACTGGTACCAGTATCAATTGATCCTAAAACATAAGTTGGATTTGCTGTAACTTTTTCATGTGCTGAAGTGTTGATATATTTAAAACTTGTGTTGCCTGTTGCATCAGTTCTTACGAGTTTATTGGCTTCATTGTTAACTCCGGAATGAACTGACAGTGAACCAACTGTTCCTGCATTGCCATCAATGGACACACCAGTTAATGTTTGTGATGCAGATCCGCGATTTAATGTAATTGCAGTCGTACCAACATATAATGTTGAAAGACCAAGTGTCGCACTTGGAATTGTACCAGTAGTTAGTTTAGCCGCAGATAACGATGTTATAAATGATGGATTTGCATAACTTTCTGATGTATATACACCATTCGTAACTGAGCCTGCATTACCTGTTATACTTTGTGTAAATGTGTAACCGGCATTTGCTCTTGCCGCCACAAAACCGGTTGTTGCAAAAGAAGAATTTGAGGTTGCGTTTGGCATCGTCAAACCAATAACATCTCCAGTGAATGTGCCACCAATTTTTGGCATCTTTCTGGATTCTAAATCATCAATTGCAAGTTGAATTGTGTTTGCTGATGATGGAATAGAACCGGTTACTGGTCCGTATGCGATATTGTTTGCATAATACTCATAGGTTGTATAACCATCGACTTCAACTAAAATAACGTCACCAACATAAGGTGCTGTAGTCATCACAACTCTAGAAGTTACGGTATTTGCTGTATATTCAGATTCTAATTGACGAACACCGTTTATGTATATTCTTAACTGATTTGCTTGACTGAATGTTGGTGTTACGAATTGTGTTGTTGTTGAATCACCAGAATAAGTCAAACGACTTGATGTTATTCTTGTTCCTGGTGTTGCACCTCCGCCACCGCCACTTGGTGCTGAAGTCCAAAAATAATTACCTGATCCACCAGTTGCAAGTACATAACCAGAAGTACCTGCACCTCCTGTTGCAGATCGAACCATATTATCGAATGCTGATGCAAGTGATGTGGAACCTGTACCACCATTTGTTGCAGTCAAAGGACTTGTTAATGCTAAACTAGAAAAAGTTGGTGAAGCACTTGTTCTTAAATCTTGTGAAGTGCTGACAGCAAATGTGTTAGCGGATGTCGCATAAAAAGAAATACCATTGTTACTAGTCAATGTTATTGAAGCATTAGTTGGTGATATGGAACCAGTTGTGCCTTTAATTTCACTTGTTGCTGAATTTGCTTTATTAAAAGCCGCATTTGCTTGATTAAAAGCTGGTGCAATTTGTGGTCCAACATTATTTGCCGCAGCGAATGATGCATTAGCATGTGCAAAAGCACTATTTGCAAATAAAGCACTGATATTCTGTGATGTATAGGATGAATTGGCCCTAACGAAAGCACCATTTGCAAATGAATCTGCTGTATCAATACGTGCTTTTAAGAATGTATTTGCAGTTTGAATGTTATTATTTAATGTATTTGCGGCTGCTGACGAAGCGGCTAGAATTGTACTCGTTGATGTTGTTGAATCACTGAGTTGTTGTTCTGTAATGATTCTATAATAATCACCTTGCGTTGCAACATCTTTGATATCAAAATAATCTTGTGCTTCATTCCATCTAATTTGTGCATTTGCAAAAACAGAATTTGCTAGTTGTAATGCATTATTTGTTCTATAAACAGTAAAAAAGGATGTTTGACTTGGTGAACCAGCACTTAAAGTAAATTCATTTGTATTGTAAATTGTTTTTCCATTAATAACAAAATTTCCACCAATAGATAAGTTATTTTCTACTTCAAGACTATTAAAAAATGCTGAAGCGTCATTTGCATCAATTAAGTTTGTAATTGTTATGTTTGGTGTATAAACAAGATTGTTTGCATACAATGTTCTTGCTGTTGTTCTATCAGAAGCAAAAGTATTTACTGTACTAGAATATGTATTTGCTATTAAAATATCAGTGTGTGTTGTACCAGTAACAGACATTGTTCTGGTGTTAGCAGCACTATTTGCCTGCAATCTATCTGTGAATGTGGTATTAGATATTGATATATTTGCAGTATTTACAGAAGTATTTGCTTGTAAAACATTGGTAAATGTTGTACCAGTAACAGACATTGTTTCAGTATTTGCAACACTATTAGCTTGTAATCTATCTGTAAATGTTGTACCAGTAACAGACATTGTTCTGGTATTTGCTGAAGTATGAGCTTGTAATGTGTCGGTGAATGTTGTACCAGTAACAGACATTGTTCTGGTATTTGCTGAACTATTAGCTTGTAATACATCAGTAAAGGATGTTCCTGTTACCGATAAAGTTTCTGTATTTGCTGAAGTGTTGGCTTGTAATACATCAGTAAAGGATGTTCCTGTTACCGATAAAGTTTCTGTATTTGCTGAAGTGTTGGCTTGTAATACATTTGTAAAAGTATTACCTGTTACAGATAAAGCTTCCGTATTAACTGTAGCATTAGCCTGCACACTATTTGCATATAGAGTCCATACAATACTTGCGTTAGAAGTATTTGTTGAACTATTTGCTTGTAAAAATTTTGTATAAGTTGTGTTTACAACAGACACATTTGAAGTATTTACAGAAGTATTTGCTTGAACAACGTTTGCATATACGGTCCACACAATACTCGCATTTGCGGTATTAGAATAGTTGTTGGCTTGTAATGCATTTGTATGAGTTGTGCCACTAACCGATGCTGCAGCAGTGAGTATTTCATTATTAGACTTTAAGGTTTGTGTCAACACATATGTATTGGCCTGCAAATAATTTGTATAAATTGAGCTATTCGCAACAGCAACATCAGTTAAAATGCTAGTGTTGGCCTGAAGTTTATTTGCATAAACACTGTGTACAATAGATGCGTTTGATGTATTAACTGTATTATTTGCTTGTAGTGTTCTTGTAATTGTTTGGTAAGAAATTGCAATATTACCACCAACTATTGCATTATTTGCAACAATGAATGAATTACCTGAACCTAAAACTTCCAATGTTTTGCCAATAGTTGTGTTACCGGTTGTTACAATACCTAATGTTGAATTTGTAAAATATGCTTGGCCTTGTACATCTAAGTTTTTCTCTATTGATGCGTAGGAACCAACACCTTGTACTATCAAAGCTTTCTGTACGATTACATTACCATTTGATTGTAATGCGCTTTTGGTTGATTCTGTAAGATATAGTGTACCGGAATCCTTAGTGTAATCACCTTCAGCTAAAGTGTTATTCTCAGCAATCAAAGCGTCTGTCGCAACCATCCAATCACCAAATGTGTTGGCATAACTTAATGTGGTAACTGTATTAGCCATTTTAACCTTTTTCTAATAGTTTTATTATCAAACTTTTTATTTCTGTTAAATCTTCTTTGAGTTCTTTGACTTCAGATTTAATGTTATTTATTTCATTTTTTTGAGACTCTAGTGCTCGGCGCTTGTTCAAATATTCATCCAAACCATTTTTATCCTGGTTTATGATTGCACCACTCCTGGTATCTCTGACCAATTTTGTTCCTTCAACCCTCAAATATGTCATAATCAACCAATCGAATTATTGATATTTGAAGGTAATGCAATACATCTCATATCTGTCAAGTAAGGCACGCTAGTTTTATCTGTTGTCAACAAAACAATTTTGATTGCAAACTGATTGAATGAATTATATGTTTGGCCATTTGTTGATGTGTATGAAACATAACCTTGTTCGGTACCTGATGTTCCTGGCGCAAACGTATACTCGTGCAAATCACCTCTAAATTTAGAATATAATGTATCAGAACTTTTTGTTTTGGTCATTAATGTCCAAGAACCATCAGCAAAACCTTGAGTATCATTTCTGTTCAATAATTTGTAATATACTTGTATGTCAGTTTTTGCTGGACGATATGCAGACAAATAAACATTCAAATCACCAGAATCGAAACCTGCTTCTAATACGACCTTCTTGGTTATATATCTTGTTGCTGCAGGACCACCATTTTTAGATGTTTCGCCTGCAATAATTGCGGATGCACCAGAAGCAGAACCTCCAGAAACAGTGATTGAAACTGTTGGTGTTTCTATGTATCCTGAACCTGGTGTTGTTAGATAAATTGAAGTGATTCGGCCAGCTTCAATCACAGGTGTCGCATAAGCTTGTGTTGCATTTGTACCTGTTGGTGCAGAAATGGTAACTGTTGTATTACCTGTTGCATAACTACTTCCTTGAGAAATAATAGATATTAAATTGTTTGACAATTCACAGTTATTGATATCATACTGTACCGTAAATACACTTGTTCCAGCATCCGAAATAACTGGAGAAACTGCATTGTCTTGTGAAGATAATTGGCCATACAATGAGAAAGATGTTTCTGAATTGGCAACCAACAATCTTTCACCTCGATTATCATCCAAGTAAATGTGTTCATACATTGTTGAACCATATTTGCCTGGATTTATTGTAACTTGGCCAGCAGAATTACCACTTTGTAGTGTTGCATCATAGCTATAATTAATTGACGTTGATGATGGTACAAAATCTGTTGTTGATATATTAAATGCATCTACCAACATATTAGAATTTGATGTTGTTGAAGTTAAATCTGTCATAGTATTTGCATTTTTGTAAAAATCAATTTCAGAATCAACCAAAGTTCTTTGTGGCAACTTTTTAGGTATAACCATTCTAATTGATGGTGTAACAGCAGTGTTAAACACACAACGTTCAACTGTAAACATCAAACTTTGATTTTGGTCTGATTCCCATGTTTGTGAGTTTTGAGAAATGAACATACCACCAACATAATGTGCAGCTGATATTTTTGTAATCGAACTTGGATATGGATCGGTTGGTAGATTTTTTACTGTTGATGGCAATGCATTTTCATTGTTTGCTGCTGTCCACATTGTATATTCATTTGACTCGGATCTCAAAATAAATGCATACAATGCACCAGGTTGAATATAAACTGGCGCAGTGAATGTAAATTCGGTGTAGGTAGTTGAGTCTAAGAATTGTGGTGTTTGTGAAACTTTAACTTGAGTTGGATCTAAACTAACTATTGAATGATCCAATGTTGTTCCATTTGGATAACCATTTAATGTGCCAACAATTGAAAGTGTTATCGGTGTACCATCATTTATTGATGCTGGTTTTGATGCAAAGAACACTCTAATTTTTGAAAGGAAGGCACCATTTGGAAAGTTTGTTGGATCAATCTGGAAAGTTTGTGCAACAGGATCAGATGGACGAGGTAAATCTCTTACGATTCTTCTTGTCTGTACTTCAGAAGTATTTGTTGTATAAGAAGCATCTCTTGTCAGTGTTTGTTTGAAAACATCTTTTGCGCCAGATGGAGATGCACCAAAATCGATATTTTGTTTATTAACTTGTAGACCTTCTGCATAGAACGAACCTTCAGCATATGTTGATACTGTGTCTACATTATTATTAATGCGATTGTCTAAACGGAAAACTTTTTGGCCATTATGGAAAGCATTTTCTGGTATAGTGAATACACCAAAGAAGTCACCACGTTCATTGGTTTCAATTGAACCTGTGGCTGAACCAATAGAATATGTTTCTGTGTCTGCTGTTCCAGATGTTGTTATGGGTGTTGATAACGTAACAACTTTTGTTGTTCCATTATATGCTGAAATTACTGCTGATTGTCCAGCGCCTGGTCCAGAAGTTATATAAAGTGTTAAATCTTTATAAAAATCTGTTGTGCTAGATGCCAATGTTGACAATGTTATTGATGTAGTAGATGCTGCAGCTTTTATTGTACCACTATAGTGTTGAGTTGAAGTAACACTACCAGAAGCAGTAGATGATTGATAAACACCTGATGTATTAAAAAGAGCATTTCGTATAGTTAAACTATTATTGTAAGTGGTTGTCTTAAAATCATTTGAAACATACAAACGTACTTTTGTTGTATCAGTGTAATTATATACACCTTCAACTTTACCTGTAGGTGTGAATATACCAGATGAAATGTAACCAATAATATCACCTTCCTTAAAGGTGCCTGTTATAGATTCAACTTCAATTGTGTTTAATTTACGAACATATTTGTCAACACTTACGTTATCAAAGAAAGCATATAATTTTGTTTTAATCAATAGACTAGAAGCTTTGACTATAATTTGTTGTGATCTGATCCATGGAAGAATACTGATATCATTTATGTAACCATTATTCAATGAATAGGTGTTATCTATTTTATTGTATGGACCAAGTAAATTGGTTTGTTGTTCTTTAAACTTCGTGATGTAAGTTGAAGAAAGTGTGGAATTCTGTATTGTTGTTTCTTGCAATCCAGTTGAACCACCTGTCCATCCAGTAGTATTAGACACAGTAGCCCATGGACTAGATTTTTGTGATTGTAGGCTTGTTATTGATGTTCCAGGAATTGATTGCCAATCTCCAAAAGCCAATGTGTTTGTTACATCACCTCTTTGGAATACTTGTAGACCAGAATCCACAATTAATAAAGCTGGAGAATATGTTGTATCAACCCAAGTGTCCATGTTTGGAGATAATACTAAATTACCTTTTGCAAAAGGTGTATTGAATGGATTTACATTGGTTGTTCTACTTGCTAATTTTTGTGAAACCAAATTGGTTACGGTGTATGGCAATGTGAAATAATTTACTGAACCATCTTTACTAACATTGTAATTCAATCCAGAAATAGCTGCAGCTGTTGGTGAATTCATGTTGTACACCATAGCCAAATTTTTCAATGGGAAATTCTTAACAATTTGACCGGCAGTCATTTGTCTAGTTCTTCTATTAATGTTTGCATTGAAGTCTGTGACACCAGAATCTGAAGCAGAAAAACCGGAGAAATCGTCCACCATGATACCATTTTTGAATCTATTTAATCCATATGCATCCGAGATTTGCAATGAATTTGCATTTTGTTCCAAAGAATTTAAAGATGTATAATATTCAACACGATTGATCCTTGTATCGAGACCAGCAATATCAGCCATTGTGTAACGGCGGTGTTGTACTTTCTCTATCGACAAATCTGGCAATTTACCAATTGGTGCTTCTGTTGTTACATATCCAGTATATGGACTATGTGTAATGTTGGTTATTGTTAATGAAGAATCTGGTTCATTAGGTAGAATTGGATTGATTGAAGGAGCTCCCTCAATTATCTGTAGACTTCTATCTTTGGTTAAAATCAACTTATCTTTACGACCAAGATAATGTTCATAGTCACAAATAAAACTTGTTGCATCTACAGGCAATAAAAATCCAAATCTTGAGTCTGATGGATTAGAATAACGGAAAACAAAATTAGATTGAGCATTTTGTCTTGATGGTCTAAAATCTAAACAATCTCTCAAAGAGTATGTTGTTCCATTTTTACTTGTGTAATTTTGAATTTCTCTGTAATCATCTGGTGATGAAAAATCAGTATAGGATGATTTACTAAAATAACCATCACCACCGGAATGTTTGTAATAATCAACATAGACAAGCAAATTGCCTACTGGTTTAGGTGCACCAGGTTTTAATGTAATCGAAGCATGGTCATAGTAACCATCTCTTTGACCATTATCGAATATGTAATTATTTGTAACATTATATGTTGAATTGTTATACATTGCAACTAAAGGTAATGTACCTGAAGATTTAGTATCAATAATTCTTACGATTCGTTTTACATCGGATAGATATAAAGATTGTTTTGTTCCTGGAGCAACAACACCTGCGGATTGTATATAAATTTGGCCACTAGAAGTTACACCATCATCAACATAGGTGTAGGTATTAACTTGTGTTCCATTAGTTACAATAGTATTTGCATTTGCTGTAACTAAATTTTTAATTTTTAAAATTAAACCTGAATTTGTTGCAACTGGTACATCAACTTTAAATATAATTGTTGCAGTAAATGCAGTCAAATCAGCAGTTGTGGTTTGCAATGTCGCAACAGATAGATCACCATTCATAGAAACGGTTCTAGGTGATACTGACCAATTAACAATATCACCAGCTGCAAACTTTGAATTTGATTGAGCATTTGTTACAACAATAGTGAAGTTTTCTCTGGCCAAATCTGTACTAAGTATGTCATTTTCTGTGCCTATATGTTTTACAACACCCAAATAACTTCCACTCAATGGTAGTGTAGCTGATAATGTGCTACCCGCAACACCAAAAGAAACACCTCTAATCTCAATGAAGGTTGTGTATGATGCATCAGTGACGTCTGCAACATAAGGTAAACCTATTGGAAATAATAATTCTGGTTTATTTGGATTTACGAGAACCGTATCACCAAAAGGTAACGCATTGTCTTTTCCTGTGTCATCTATTTTTGCTGTGCCATATATGGTGTAATCGCTGTTATTAATCTGTAACATAGATTCCACGTCAGCCGTATTGAAATTCATTACAAAAGTTGATGTTGCATCTGGCGTTACACTCCAAGACCTATTTACAGTTGCAGTTCTTGTGGAACCAACATATGATGTAATTGTTCTTGTTTCACCTGCATTTGTTCCTGATGTGATTGAAATGTCAACACCAACATATGCATTATCTATTGATGATGTTTTTCCGTTTGTTGCTGGCAGAACTACAGCTATTGAATTTGCTGAAACAACTGTATCAGTTAAAGATTGATTCTGTAAATCATATACCATTGCTTTAAATATATGTGTATTCGCATTGGCTGTTGGTGCGCTTTGGTAATCCAACCCACGAATGTAACCTCTAGACACCAAAGTAGAATTATAAGTTGTTGCGTTGGCTGTACGTACATCATTTACTGAAACGCAATGGAAATCCACTGTGTTTGCTGATGTTACATCGAATGTTCTTGAGTTTGCGCCATGTACATTTGATACGATAAAATAACTACCATAATTTATAACTGTCGTATCATTTGATTTTGATGCAGTTGTTCTTGCACGATTTGTTGATAAATTAACGGGTGAAGGATTTTCTACACGATAACCATGTACATATGCAAGGCCTTTACCGACACCCATTATATACTTGTCCTCATTATCAGGATCAACTTTTGGTGTGATACTGAAATCATTTACAATATAGTCACCATTTGTTTCATAGTCACGCTTTGCAAAATAATCATCAATCGCTGCATAGACTGAACCATCAACCATTTTAAAAACATTACCACCTTCAATGCGAAGCAATTCAATGAAGAATTGGTCGTCACCAAAATATAATGGCTTAGTTGTTAACGTCAAAGCGATTACATATCTGTCTGCACCTGGTGCTTGATAGTTTGATGCACCAACAGCAGGATCCAATAATGATGCATCATTTGCATAATCATAAATTGTTTCGGTAATTTCTAAACCAACTCTTTTAGATGGTATACTGTCATACTTACTTAATATAATTGTTGTTGGTTCAATCTGAACAAAGTTACCAAGAACATAGAAAACACCCTTAGCGATAGAAACCACAGAAGATTCTCCTGTGGCACCGTTTGTAATTGCTTGACAAGCTTTGTTAGAATTTACATCAAAGATGACTTCATTATCCGAAAACTTTGTTCCTGATTTATATACAACAATCAATGTTGGAGGATCACCCTCACCTGTTGTGCCTGTTGATGGTGCTGTTGCAACAACTCTTGCAATAACTGTTCCGTTCGCATTTGTTAATAGTAGTCCTTCAAAATCCGTAATATCAATAACAACACTATTGTAAGTTGCTTGTAATTTTATGTAATAACAATTAAAATTTGTGGTAATTTGTCCGCCAGTGACTGGAGAATTTTCTTTGAATATATTATTGGCAAACTTAGTAATCTGATCCTGTAGAATCGTTTGTGCCTGCGTTAATTCTCTGGCCTGTACAGCCTTACCTGGTTTAAATAGAATTCGATGGAAATTTTTCGCATCATCGAAATCATCATAGTAAGGATCAACGTTAAAATTTAAAGCCATTTTTTTCCCTTAGTAACCTAATACAAATTTAAATTGTTCGATGCCATCTTCACTTCTCTGTACACCACTTCTGTTCTCAATGTACGACAAATGACCTGAATGAATTGCAAAATTTGGAGTGTCAAAAGACAGTAACGTTCTTGTGATTTTCGAATTCAAACCAAATATTGGACTATTTTCTGCTGGAGTTCCAGATGTATTTATTAGCTTAATTAGATTGGAAGCAACATCAAAACTTAAAACAGTTGCAGTAAATGATGGATTGGTAGATGAACCTTGATAAACAACTTCATCCATAGTAAAACCAGCATCAGCACCAGGAGCAACAACGACATTTGTTGTTGTGCTGTAAATTATTCCGTTAGCATAACTTGGATTAGATTGTCTTGTTGTTGGATTTACGATTAATCCTAATTGATGAAAGTCGATATCTGTTGGAATATAACCACCTTCATCACCTTCAAATTGGCATGTTAACATAACGTGGTCACATCCTAGTTCCGAAAATGAATTAAATCCGTGGCCACCGACTGGTGATGTTGAAACAAAAAGTGATGAGTTACCACCTAAAGAAGAAGTTATTGATGCATTAGCATAAGTGTAATTTGAACCAGGATTGGTAACAATTATATCCTGTATTGCACCATTAGAAACATTTGCGGTTGCAGCTGCACCAGTTCCATCTCCTGTTATCGTAACATACACCACAGCGTTACTAGGATCGTAACCTGACCCACCATTAACAACATTGATAACATCTAGACTTCCTATTCCAGCAGTGGTCACCAATGGATTTGGTGTATTTGAACCAATTGCCACTGGAATCCATTCATTATCCATAAATTTTAATTTTAAACCAGTGTCAATGGTATACATAAACTTCCATTTATAACCATCATCACCTTTAAATATTTTATTTGCACCGTATGTACCTGGTTCAAAATATGGTTCTAATGTGGAAGGTTGTCCATTATTATTCCATAAACATTTGAATATTTGATCGTATTTGTTTTTAACATAGAAGATTTTTCTTAAATATCCATTTGCATCTTTTTCAAACATATCAACTTCATCTGAAAAATAATCATATTTTACACCAGAAGTCCAGTCAATTCTTTCTATCACTGGAGATATATCACTAGGTTTCAATTGTTTTACTACAAACATATTTTTAAATATTTGTTTGATAGATTTTAAATCTGTTGTCGGTACAGGAGGATTTTCATTATCCGTCCAAGGCAAAGGTTTTGCCAAGAAACAATAATAAGTGTTTATCGGCTCAGTTAGATTTGGTGGAACAACAGCTGCAGGTCCATAATACACCAACTCTATTTGAGAAACTTTTGAACCGTTTGTGAGAGTATTTTTATTTGCCATGATTTATTTATTATGAGTAAACAACGGATACGAATGTATTTGCTAGGTCACCATCAATACTAAAGAATTTCAAGTATGCAGAACTTGTTGCTGGAATAGTAAATGTTGTTGAATTTGTTGTTGAATTGAGTGCTGTTAAACCATGAGTCACTGTGCGGCCTGCGCCGCTAGTATTAACCAACCACACTTCAACTACTTTACCAGTGGCAAAGTTACTATGTGAAACAGTCAAGTCTGCAACAAGATTTGCTTTAACCATTGAATCAGTTGCGTAATTAATTGTAATTGCTGTTTGATTGCCAGCAGGTATTCTTGGTGTATAGATAAAACCTTTATCTGGTTTAACTACACCAGAAAATTCTGCTGAATCACCATTCAATGTCAGAATGTTTACCAGTGTATTTGAACCAACCGGACAGTTCCAGAATTTGATTTGTGAACCTGTGTTTGCATCTGTAAAGTTTTCAGCAGCAACAAAATCAATACGGCCTACACCTAATGTTTGATATTTTGTTGTACCATATCCATTACCTGAGAATCTTGCAACCACATCACCGGATTGTATTGCTGTCGGCACTGCAACATTACCCCTTGCGGCACGTCCTGCAAACAATGCATATGCATTTGTACCATAAGAATCTGTAACAACTCTTGCTGGTACACCATTTTTACCTGAAATGTGTATCATGTAACCATCATTAGATGGTGTTGCGGTAGTTGGAGATGCAGAAATT
>Ga0209355_1000195_pt1 | contig 36870 bp, 32 predicted proteins | sample LauGreSBDMM110SN_3_FD_187563 | JGI IMG/M metagenome (GOLD analysis project Ga0209355, IMG submission 187563) | Freshwater lake microbial communities from Lake Michigan, USA - Sp13.BD.MM110.SN (SPAdes) (version 2) | ecosystem: Environmental > Aquatic > Freshwater > Lake | place: Lake Michigan... | reverse complement strand
GGTCATCAATTTCAAGTGGTGACAAGGTTTTAATGCACTTTTTTATTTTCCAAGGCAAACAAATCCATTGACGCTTTGCTTTTTTGGTGAAACACTCACAAACAATATTTAACCACCCCTAGGAGATACGCATGGCTGTCAAACGTCCCACCCTCGATCAGTTGCAAGAAGTCGCTTACAGCTTAGGGATTCACCTGTCTGAAGAGCAGGCCGAAACCTACAACACCTTGCTGCAAGGCAATTTCGACGCCTACGACATCATCGACGCCTTGCCTGACTATGTGCCTGAAGTGAAATACCCACGCACACCTGGCCATTTCCCCGCGCCGGCAGACAACAAATACGGCGCTTGGTATGTCAAGACCACCATCAAGGGCGCGGCCTCAGGCAAATTGGCGGGCAAAACCGTGGTCTTGAAAGACAACGTCTGTGTGGCGGGTGTGCCCATGATGAATGGCGCATCCACCCTTGAGGGCTATATGCCCAATATCGACGCCACCGTCGTTACCCGTTTGCTCGACGCAGGAGCTACCGTGGTGGGTAAATCGGTGTGTGAATATTTCTGCTTCTCCGGTGGCTCACACACCAGCGCCACGGGCCCGGTGCACAACCCGCACAAGCATGGCTACTCTGCCGGCGGCTCTTCTTCTGGCAGCGCGGCTTTGCTGGCTGCTGAAGAAGTCGACCTGGCTATTGGCGGTGACCAAGGCGGCTCGATTCGCATGCCAGCTTCCTATTGCGGCGTGTACGGCATGAAAGCCACCCATGGTTTGGTGCCCTACACCGGCGTCATGCCTATTGAGCTCACCATTGACCACACCGGCCCCATGACACGCAACGTCACCGACAACGCGGTGATGCTGGAAGTCATTGCCGGTCCTGACGGTTTAGACCCCCGTCAATACGCCGAACAGCACAGCAAAAACTACGCAGAGATCATGAAGCAAGGCATCAAGGGCTTGCGTATTGGCGTGGTGAAAGAAGGTTTTGGCTGGCCCAACTCCATGGCCGCCTCAGACGCCAAGGTGAAAGCAGCGGCGGCAGCATTGGCCAAGGCTGGCGCCATCGTGGAAGACGTGTCCATCCCCATGCATTTGGTAGGCCCAGCCATTTGGTTGCCCATCGCCGCCGAAGGCGCCACCCAACAAATGATGAAAGACAACGGCCACGGTTTCAACTGGAAAGGCTTGTACGTCACCAGCATGATCGACTTTCACGCCGGTTGGAAAGCCCGCGCCGATGAGTTGTCTGAAACCTTAAAGCTCACCATGGTGTTGGGCGAGTATTTCATTCAACATTACCGTGGCCACTACTACGCCAAGGCGCAAAACCTGTCACGTCAACTGCGTAAAGCCTATGACGACGCTTTTGCCAACTACGATTTGCTGCTCATGCCCACCCTGGCACTGACTGCCACGCCCCTGCCCAAGCCAGGTGCGGAGGTGGAAGAAGTGGTTCAGCGTGCGTTTGAGATGCTGGCCAACACTTGTCCGTTTGACGTCACTGGCCATCCAGCCATGTCGGTGCCATGCGGCTTGGTGGATGGTTTGCCGGTTGGCCTGCAGCTGATTGGCAAACATTGGGACGAGGGCACCATTTACCGTGCCGCCTACGCTTTCGAGCAATTGGGCGACTGGAAAAAAATGTAAGTGCAGGCTAGGGCTCTTTGCAAAGAGAGCCTCATCAGGTAGGCGTTAGTTTTTTCAACATTAAAGAGGAACACATCATGGACCGCAGAAAGTTTATTCAGACCACCGCTGGTGGCATTGCAGCCGGCACCGCTGGCATGTACGGCAGTTCAGCCCTGGCCGCTGACGACATCAAAGTGGGCAGCATCCACGATTTGTCGGGTGGCTTGGACATTTATGGCAAGCCCATGGTCGACGCATTGACCTTGGCCATCGAAGAGCAAAACGCGGCTGGCGGCTTGCTGGGCAAAAAAGTGGCTTTGATCAACTATGACTCACAGTCGAACATGCAAAAGTACACCGAGTACGCACAAATGGCGGCCTTGAAAGACAAGGTTGCTGTGGTGCATGGTGGTATCACCTCCGCTTCACGCGAAGTGATTCGCCCGGTGCTGACCAAAAACAAAACTTTGTATTTTTATAACACCCAGTACGAAGGCGGCGTTTGCGATCGCAACACTTTCTGTACCGGCGTAACACCTGCGCAAACCGTGCAAAAACTGATTCCTTACTCCATGAAAAAATGGGGCAAGAAGGTCTACATCGTTGCAGCTGATTACAACTACGGCCAAATCACTTCAGAGTGGGTCAAAAAATATGTTGCCGAAGGCGGCGGCAGCGTTCAAGCCGTCGAATTCTTCCCCTTGGATGTCACCAACTTTGGCCCCACCATCGCCAAAATTGAAGCCGCCAAACCCGACTTCGTGATGTCTGCTTTGGTCGGTGGCGCACACATGTCCTTCTATCGCCAATGGGGCGCAGCAGGTATGTTGAAGAAGATTCCTATGGCTTCTTCCACTTTCTCCGTGGGTAACGAGCAAATCGTGTTGGCGCCTGAAGAGTGCAATGGCATGGTCTTGTCTTACAACTACTTCCAGAAAATCGCCACACCAGAAAACAAAACTTTCTTGGCAGCCTTTCAAAAGCGCTTTGGTGCCGATTACCCCAACGTCACCGAATTGGCCATGGGCACTTACCAAGGCTTCAAGCTGTGGGCCGAAGCTGTCAAGAAAGCCGGCAGCATAGACCGCATGAAAGTCATCGAAGCCATGGAAAGCGGCATCAGCATTGCAGCGCCTAGCGGCAAGGTCACCGTCGATGGCGCATCACACCACTGTATTTTGGATGTGAGCTTGGCTGAAGTGAAAAACAAAAAGCTCGATATTCTTCAAACGTTTTCGCAGCAAGCGCCATCAGACACCAGCTCTGTGTGTAACCTCAAGAAGAACCCTGCTGAAAATAAGCAGTTCGTCATCAAGGTTTAAACACGGTTGATGGTTTGAGAGATTGAAAGAGAGAAGGCGTACATGGATCTGGCACTGATTGTTTCCGTACAGGTCCTGTACGCCATCGCCACCCTGGTGATCATTTCATCAGGGTTGGCGGTTATTTTTGGCATGATGCGCGTCATCAATCTCGCGCACGGCGAGTTTTTGATGTTGGGCGCGTACAGCGCTATTTTTGCGACCAAGGCAGGCGTCAATATTTGGGTTGCCATGCTGGTGGTCGCGCCTATTTGTGTGGGGCTGTTTGGCATCGTGGTCGAACGGCTCATCATTCGTCACCTCTATGGCCGCATGGTCGACACCATGCTCGCCACTTGGGGCTTGTCGCTGTTGTGCGTGGGCTTAGTCACCTCCCTCATTGGCAACACCACTTCAGGCGTTTCTACGCCAGAGGGCAGTTTCTCTATAGGTGCTTATTCGGTCAGTTTGTACACCATGGCGTTGATCGTCATTGCCGTGCTGCTGTTGTTGGCGATTCGTTGGGTTTTGCGCAGCACCGATTGGGGCCTGATCGCTCGCGGCACCATGCAAAACCCGGGCATGGCCGATGTGCTGGGCATCAGCCCTACGCGGGTCTATTCCATTACTTTTGCCGTGGGTGCGGCTTTGTCGGGCTTGGCCGGTGGCTTGCTGGCGCCCGTGTCTGGGGTGGTGCCGACCATGGGCGGCTCTTTCATTGCCAAGGCCTTCATCACCGTCATTGGTGGGGGCAGTTCTATTTTGGCTGGCACCGTCTCGGCGTCAGCTTTGTTTGGCCTGATCAACCAGTTGGCCACCTTCATCACCACGCCGGTGTTTGGTGAAGTCGCGCTGTTTATTGCCGCCGTGGTGATGTTGCGCATGCTGCCCCAAGGCATTACCGGACGCTTTTTCAAAGGATCGTTGTGACCGCTTTTCGAGAATCCCCCTGGAGTGCTGTGTTGGTGATGTTGTTGGGGGTGATGGCTACCTTGGCGATTCCCCAATGGGTGGACGACTTCGCTTTGATACAAATCACCATTTATGTGGTGATGGCCATCTTGGCCATCAGCCAAGCGTTTATTTGGGGCTTCTCGGGCATTTTGTGCTTTGGGCAAGCCACGTTTTTTGGCTTGGGTGCCTACACCTATGCCTTGGCTGTGGTCAACATGGGCGAGAGCACTTTGCCTGTGCTTTTGGCCATCGCCTTGCCCGGCATGTTTGCTGTGTTGCTGGGCTACTTTATGTTTTATGGTCGCCTCTCCGATGTGTACATGGGCGTTATTACCCTCACAGTGAGTTTGATTTTTTTCAGCTCGGTCAATTCCACCGCAGGCCCCGAGTGGCGCATAGGCAACGCACCTTTGGGCGGGTTTAACGGCATACCGGCCATTCCCTCCATCAATTTCCCTGGCAACCCTGAAGACCCCTTGGACGCCGTCACTTTCTTTTACCTGTGTGCTTTCAGTTTGATCGCTATTTACGGCGGTTTGCGCTGGCTCATCTCTTCACGCATTGGGCATGTGATTGTGGCCATCAAAGAAAACGAACAACGCGCTACTTTGCTGGGCTTTGATGCACGGGCATTCAAGTTGTTTGCGTTCACCGTGGGTGGTTGTATTGCGGGGCTGTCAGGCTGCTTTTTTGCCAACTGGGGCTCCTTCACCAGTCCCACTGTGTTCAGCTTGGGTCAGTCAGCACAAATCATTGTCTGGGTCATCGTGGGCGGCTTGGGTACCTTGGTCGGCCCCATCATCGGATGCATGGCCATACAGTGGTTAACCACCCAAATCGGCACACAGCAGACCTTCAATTCCAACTTGGTCTTGGGTGTGATCTTGGTGGTGTTTGTGTTGTTGGTGCCCAAAGGCATCATCCCCAGTTTGGGCGATGTGTTGCAAAAGCTCTTTGGTAAAAAAGTCGCCAAGGGAGAAGACGCATGAGCACTGTGCCCCTGATTGAAACCCGCAACTTGAACATGCGCTTCGGTGGCGTGCATGCCACCCGCGACGTCAATTTCAAACTCAGCGACGGTGAACTGCGTTGCATCATCGGCCCCAATGGTGCGGGCAAAAGCACTTTCTTCAAGCAACTCACCGGTCAGTTACGCCCCACCTCGGGCCAAGTGCTGTTTCGCGGCCAAGACATCACCGGTTGCCAGCCGCATGTGCCCGCGCGTTTGGGCATTGGCATCAAAACCCAAGTGCCCAGTTTGTTCAATGGCCTGTCGGTGTGGGAAAACGTGTGGTTATCCGCTTGCCGTGTGTATCCCAAGGCCAAAGCCTTGGAAGTCACCCGCGACACCCTAGAGCGAGTGGGTTTGACCAATCTGCAAAAGTCCACCGCCGGCATGCTGGCGCATGGGCAGCGCCAGTGGGTAGAGTTGGCTGTGGTCATCGCCGCAGACCCTGGGCTTATTTTGTTAGACGAGCCCGCTGCCGGCATGAGTGACCAAGAGGTGCGTCGCACCGCCGACCTGATTTTGGAAATCAACAAAAGCCACGCCTTGATTGTGGTGGAGCACGACATGAGTTTTATTCGCATGATCGCCAAGATGGTCACTGTGTTTCACCAAGGTGCCATCCTCACCGAAGACTTGCCTGATGCGGTGATGAACAACCCCACGGTGCGCCAAGTCTATTTGGGCAAAAAAGCCGCTTAATCAGAAAGAACCTGCATGCTCGACATTCAACAGCTCCACGCAGGCTACGGCAGCATTCCGGTGCTGCGTGGTATCGATTTGCACATCACCGCCGGTGAGGCTGTGGGCATTTTGGGCCACAACGGCATGGGTAAAACCACGCTTCTGCGCAGCATCATTGGTGCCTTGTTGCCCACCCAAGGCCGTGTTCAATTCAACGGCCAAGACGTCAGCCGCTTGGCCCCCAACCAACGCGCCAAACTGGGCATGGCTTATGTGCCGCAAGGGCGTGAAATATTCCCCAATTTATCCGTCACCGACAACTTGCGCATGGGCTGGGTCAAACGCGGGCGTGCTTCAGCCCAAGATATCGACACCTTGCTGGACAACTTTCCGCGCTTAAAGCCCTTGCTGGAGCGCATGGGCGGCTCTTTGTCGGGGGGCGAGCAACAACTCTTGGCCTTGGCGCGCGCCTTGGCAGGCGACCCTCAGTTGCTGTTACTCGATGAGCCCACCGAGGGCATTCAGCCCTCCATCATCGATGAGATTGCCGACACCCTCACTGTGTTGCGTAAGCAGCGCTCTCTCACCATCATCTTGGTTGAGCAAAACTTAGACTTCATTGCCTCGGTGTCAGAGCGCGTGATGGTTATCAAGCGCGGGCAAATCACCGGTGAAATTCCCCGCGAACACCTCACCGACTTGGACACCGTCAGCGAATACACCGGTGTCAGCAGCACGCCCTGATTCAGCCAGTTTTTTTCAACACAACCCAAGGACACACCATGGACATGCAACTCAAGGGCTTGCGCGCACTCGTCACAGGCGGCACCAAAGGCATAGGGCGGGCGATTATGCAACTCAAGGGCTTGCGCGCACTCGTCACAGGCGGCACCAAAGGCATAGGGCGGGCGATTGCTGAAACCTTGGCCAAAGAAGGCGCCAGCGTGGCTTTTTGTGCGCGCAATGCAAGCGAAGTTGCCGAGGCGGCCAAAGCCATGTCGGCAACCGGCAGCAAAGTCATTGGCTCGGTGGCGGATGTGGGCAACGCGGACAGTTTGAAAGCCTGGGTTGCAAAATCAGCGGCCGACTTGGGTGGCATAGACATTGTGGTGGCCAATGTGAGTGCATTGGCGCTTTCACCAGACGAAGAGAGCTGGAAAAAAGGCTTTGAGGTGGACCTCATGGGCAGCGTGCGCTTGGTTGACAGCGCCATGCCCTTCCTAGAAAAAAGCCAGCACCCTGCCATCGTGACGATTTCCAGCGTGTCGGGGCGCGAGATCGATTTCGCCTCTGGCCCCTATGGTGCTTTCAAAGCCGCTTTGGTGCATTACACCCAAGGTTTGGCTTACCACTTGGCGGGCAAAGGCATTCGCGCCAACAGCGTCTCGCCTGGCAACACTTATTTCCCAGGCGGTGTGTGGAGTCAAATCGAAACCGGCAACCCAGATTTCTTTAAAGTGGCTTTGGGCATGAACCCCACAGGCCGCATGGGCACGCCACAAGAAATGGCCAATGCGGTGGTGTTTTTGGCCAGCCCCGTGGCCAGTTTTGTGACCGGCACCAACTTGGTGGTTGACGGCGCCTTGACCAAGGGCGTTCAGTTATAAGTTTTTTGGTTTTTTCTCTAAGCGACTGTGCTCTAGGTTCTCAAACAAGGACAGCATCCATTCGATGCGCTGGGGCATGGCGCGGTTGGGGAAACCACTCAAGGCCAAGCGCGATGAGGCGGTGTCTTGGCACTGCTCGACCAAGTAAGCAATACCTGCCAGAGGCAGTGGTGGGTTGCGTTGGGTAAATATCCAACCCGCTTTTATACGTGCTTGTAGCAGCAAAACCGCTTTGCGAAAACCGCTGACCACTGCGCGGTGGTTCACAGAATCCAATTCACAACGGCGCAGTTCGTTGCCAATTTCGCCGTAAATCAAAGCGGCGGCCAAAATGGCCGAGCGGCAGTCCCGCGGTAATTCGGCAATGCCAGCGGTGGAACGTTTGTAAAGACTGTCGGCCTCAACGAGCACACGGCTGATCACGTTTTGCACCGCTGGGTTGAGTGTGGGCTTGGCCAGCCATTCTTGTGGGTTCAATCCTTCTTCGCGCATCCATTCCAAAGGCAAATAAACACGTTTGTTGCGCGCATCTTCACCGACATCGCGGGCGATATTGGTGAGCTGCATGGCCACACCCAGCTCGCAGGCACGCGCCAAGGTGGAGGCCTGCTGCGGACCCATGATCCAGCACATCATCGCGCCCACACTGCCCGCCACGCGTGCGGCATAGCCGTGCAAATCTTCCATGCTTTCATACTGCCTGCCGTGACCGTCCCAGGCAAAACCATCGAGCAAAGCGTCTAGCAAATGGCGCGGCAAGGCGTGTCGGTGCACCACGATGCTCAGGGCGCGGTCCTCCACGGTGTTCATGGGTGTGCCGGCATACATGAGGTCCAGGCGGTGATGCAAAACCCGCAAACTGTCTTCGATCACACCGCCTTGGTCGACCATGTCGTCGGCCACTCGGCAAAACGCATACAAAGCGATGGCGGCCGAGCGCACACGTGAGGGTAAAAAACGGCTGGCTGCAAAAAAAGTTTTGGAGCCGCCGCGCATCATCTCGACGCAGGCGTCTAAATCGTTTTCAGCTTGGTCAGTGAACGGCAAAGGCATGGGGCACAACCTCTTCTAATAATTTGGCAGACATCAACACACTGGGAACACCCGCGCCGGGCTGGCTGCTGGCACCCACCATGAATAAATTTTCCACATCCTCGCTGCGGTTGTGTGGGCGAAACCAAGCGCTTTGGGTGAGCACGGGCTCCAAGCCAAAACCCGCGCCTTGGTAAGACCACAGACGGTCTTGAAAATCTTGTGGTGTAGAAACTTTGGAGCTGACCACATGTTGGTTTAAATCGGGCAATACCGAGTCTTGCAACACCGTGGCAATGGCTTGGCGGTACTGCTCGGTGACGGCGGGCCAATCGGTGCCGCTGCTCAGGTTGGGGACCACCGACAAGACATAAAAACTGTCGCAACCTTCGGGGGCCAGCGAGGGATCAGTGGCCGTGGGTCGGTACAAGTACAGGCTGAAGTCTTTGGCCAAATGGTGGTTCTTGAAAATATCTTGCAGCAGTTCTTTGTAGCGCGGCCCCAGCACCATCATGTGGTGAGGCACGTCCTTGTACTGGCGGTTGGTGCCAAAGTACCAAACAAACAAGCCGGAAGAGTATTTACCTTTGGCAATGCGTTTATCGGTCCAGCGAGCGCGGTGCTGCGGCTCGACCAGGTGCTTGTAAGTCCAAGCCGCGTCGCCGTTGCTCACCACAATGTCGGCGGGCACAAACTCGCCACTCTGCAGTTCAACACCTACTGCCGCGCCTTCTTCCACCCGAATGCGCGTGACAGGGGCGTTGTAGTGAATAGGGATGTTGCGGCCTTTGATCAAGTTCACCAGTGCTTGCACGATGGCACCGGTGCCGCCCATGGCCGAGTGCACGCCCCAGCGGTTTTCCAAAATATGGATGAGCGAGTAAACACAGGTGACTGAAAACGGGTTGCCCCCAATCAGCAAGGGGTGAAAACTCATGACGATGCGCAACTTGGGGTGCTTGATGTGTTGCGCCACCATGCTGTAAATAGAGCGCCAGGCTTTCATGCGCATCAATTTCGGCATGGCTTTGATAATTTTGGTGACGGAGTCAAAGGCAATCAAACCCATGTCCTGAAAACCCAGCTGAAAACATTGTTCAGAGGCTTTCATCAGGTTTTTAAAACCTTGCACATCTTCAGGGCTGAATTTGGCAACTTCAGCCAACATGGCTTGCTCGTTGTTGCTGTAGTCGAAATGCGTGCCATCGTCAAAGCGGATGCGGTAAAACGGCGACATCAAACGCAGGTCGATGTGGTCTTTCATTTGTTTGCCGCACAGCGTGAACAGTTCTTCAATCAAATAGGGCAAGGTGATGATGGTCGGGCCCGCGTCAAAGGTGAAGCCGTCTTGTTTGTGGACATAGGCACGACCACCCCCCCCAGCCATGTCTAATTTTTCGAAAATTTGAACTTGATAGCCTTTGACGCTGAGTCGAATGGCTGCGGCCAATCCGCCAAAACCGCTGCCGATGATGACGGCGCGGCGCGGTTGTTGGGGTACTTTGAAAATACTGCGATCGTCCAGGGTTCTGAATGCATTCATGCGGGGTCCCCACGGTTAGGCAGTGCCACCGGAGCCGACAATTCGGTTGATGGTGCTTGACTGCGATAAGGACTGCGCTTCATGGCCCAGCCCCAGAGTTTTTGCAAGGGCAGGGCAAACACCATCAGCAAATGCTCAATGATGGCCAAGCCCAAAAGCGAAGACAACAACACCCACGCGGCATTGACCAAGACCAAACCGCTGGCCACTTCCCAGACCATCCAGCCCCAAGTGATGCAAGACACGCCCATGGTGAGATAAAAAAACAAGGTGACAGGTGCTTGTTTGAAATAGCTGCCGATATAGCGTAAGTGCACCGGTAAATACTGCTCACCCACAAACGGCACGCCAAAAAATAAATTCAGCTTGGCGCTCAAGCGCATACACCACAGCAGGGCAAAAGTGCATAAAGCCATGTGGTTGGGTTGGCCTTGCTGCATGACCAAAAGTACGCCGAAGTTGAGAATCAAAGCCAGTTCATGGTGAAGCAAAACCTGCGCTGATTGGATAAAGCGTTGGCGAAAATTTAAACCTGCATCGAGCGCCACACGCCGCGGACCTGTGAGCCATCCGGTGAGAAAGGCCATTTCATGCCAACTCCACATGGCAATCACGCTGAGAAAACCAATGTAGGCGTTGAGCACAGAATGCGAGCGCATGCTGATAGAGGCCGTCCACAGCCCCAAGCCCAGCAAAAAACTCAAACCGCACATGCTCCAGCGAAAACTTGCCGAGGGCAGTCGCACCAACCACAAAATAGCGCCCGTGCCCAGCCACCAACTGAGCAAGGCAAACAGTGCCGCTCCCAAACTGGAGGAGAAAAAATCGGTCATATTGAAAATGCTTTACCAGGCCGGCTGAACCCGGATTTCTTGGGGCAAGGTGTTGCGCTTGACAGGCAATAAATACAAGCGGCCAAAAGTGAAAGCAGCACCTAAGGCGCTTTTCGCTTGACCCCACAAGCCCATCACACCACCGCGCTCCTTGGCTTTGGCGTTGGCGATAGACAAATCAACCAAGCGCGTCATGCAAGCGCGGAAAGTAGGGTGGTCGATATCGACTTCCACGGGAAAGACTTGACGCGCAATTTCCGACGTGATGCGAAACACCTCGTAGTCGTATTCGGTTGATTTGAATCCCATGGCTTGGTGCAACAAGGGACGGGTATGGTCGCGCACATACATGGTGGCGTAGACCGCCACAATAAAAAAGCGAATCCACAGCAAATTGATGCCACGCAGCAAGGCGGGTTGTGAACGCATGATGAGGGCGAAAGACTCGCCATGGCGGAACTCGTCGTTGCACCAGCGCTCGAACCAACGGAAGATGGGATGAAAGCGTTTGTCGGGGTTGCTTTCGAGTTGACGATAGATGGTGATGTAGCGGGCGTAGCCAATCTTCTCGGACAAATAGGTGGCGTAAAAAATGAATTTAGGCTTGAAGAAGGTGTAAGACTTGGTGCGTTTGAGTTGCCCCAAGTCGATGCCCAAATCGAAGTCTTTGAGCGACTGGTTGATGAAACCTGCGTGGCGGGATTCATCTCGTGCCATATAGGTCATGAGCTGCTTGATGTCGGGGTTGGTGACATTTTTACGAACCTCGTTGTACAAAATGCAACCGGAGAATTCGGAGGTCAGCGAGCTGATGAGGAAGTCCAAAAATTCTTGACGCATCTCAGGGGAGAGTTGCGGCATCAGGGTTTTGACTTCTTCGGCAAATTGCGCGTCGCGTTGAAAGTGGTCGTGGTTGTTATCGCCCTCATACTCTTTCATCATGACGTCCCACTCTGCGCGCACTGACTCAATATTTAAGCGGTCCATGGCGGCAAAGTCGGTGGTGTAAAAGCGCGGGCTCAGCACGGTGTTGCGAACAGCTTTGGCGTTGGCATCCGCGGCGCTTTCCACACTGCCTATAAGCAGTTCTACGTGATCGAATTCCATCGCTGCGGTGGTGGTCATGGTTTACTCCTGAGAGGCTGATACTGAGGTTGAGGATGCAGGCGCGGGTTGCAATTTGGCAAAAGAAGCCATATTGGTTGGGCCAAAAGATTCAAGATTGATGCGTTGTCCGGTGGCCGGGTCAAGCAGCGTCAGGCGTCCATCGGTGTGCCCGATGAGCTCGAATGTGGGGCCAGACCCAATGCCGCGGCGCATGCGATCACGCGAAAGCGTGCGCAAGATACCGCGCACAAAACCTTGCTCACCCACAAAGCGGGTAATTTCTACAGCGGATTGGCCCTCCATCACAGCGACATCGCCATTGGGACGGTCTTCAAACCGCAGTGTGCGTTGCCAACTCACAGATTTTTGGTCTTGCGGGATTTCCATGCCTTGGCCACGCAGCACGGCGACGACCAAGACCACGCTGGCCAAAAAACCCATAAATATCCAGCCGGTAAGGCCGTGGCGGCCGGGCAATCCGTCGTTGGCAAGGCTAGGGTTCATGTTGCAATTTCTTGAGTGGAAGCGCGAGTGCCGGTGGCGGATGGTGCAGTGTCACCCAGCATCACTGGCATGTGCGGGTTGACAGCTTGCCAAGCTTGCACAATGCGTTCGCCTACATCGCTGACATTGGCAATGCAGCGCAAACTAGGCTCGGGGTGGCGCAGCACCCAAGGGCGTGCATGGGGCCATAAATTGAGCCAAGCGATATGGTCGTTGCCGGCCAACTTCAGTGCGATATCGCCGCTGCCGTCGGCATTGGTTTTAAGTGAGGCGCCGGCCAACATGCGCAAAGGCAAATTGAAGGTGAGGGTCAGCACCACACCAATGCGCATGACCACCCGCTTGTTGGTCAAGGTGTACATGGCTGTGCTGGCTGTCAGCCAAGCCATGAGGCTGAGAATGGCCAGCGCCATGGCGCTGAGCACAAAGCTCAGCACCAAGGGCTTGAACACATTGCGCTCGGGTTCACCCAGCAAATAGGCGGCTTGCAGCAGCATCATGACGGCGAAATACCAAGCCAAGGTGCGCACATGAAATACATCAATGGCAACTTGTTTCCATCTGGGTGCACCTTGCCAAAGCAGCCGCTCGTCGGCAGGCAAGGCTTGAGGAAGCCCCAGCACCTCCTCGAATTCGTGTTCGTGGTGGGGATTGACTATCAAAACATGGGCTCCTGACGTTCGGGTGTGGCGTACAAAGTACCCGCACCGTAATAAGCAGTGATTTTTTCTTCTTCGAGCAAGGTGATTTGTTCCATGCTCTTGGTTTGCGGCACATTGGCAAATTGGCCGGCCAAGATGGCACCCACAAACACACCCTTGGATTTGATGCGTGAGAAGGTCATGGGCAGTAATACAGTCTGACCTCCCGTGAGGCTCACCTCAAGGTAGCGAAACATCATTTCAGCGCGGTCAATCCACAGGTCTTTGACGGTGCCAGCCAACTGCTTGTCGGCGCCGTAAACAGGTAAACCACGGGGGTCGACATCTTGGGACATGACGCCATGGTCGGCAGCGATGCGCAAAGGCACGATCTTGATGTGGTTGCCGTGGTAGAGGTCGGGTTCATCCGCACGGGCTGCCCAAGCGCCTGGGCCCACGCCCGCCAACAAGGGGTCGCCCACGGGCTCTAGGGGTGCGCCCAACCAACTGTGTGTGGGTTGCGCCGAGTAAGTGCTGTCTAAGCGGTTGTAATCCGGCGCCAAGACTTCACGGCCATCAGCCAGTTTGTAAACCTTGGGCTCGGGTATGGGCCAGCCGGTTTGCTTAGGGCCCCCTTCGGCGCGGCCGTTGTCCAACGGATAACCCTCGCGGTGGCCTTCGCGTACGAGGTAAAAAATCAAACCCGCAAAAAAAGCCCAAAACATGTAGAGCACGATTTGTGCAACATCAACATACTGGGTAATAGCACCTGTTTCCATGGCAAGTCTCCTTATAGTGCGCCTGACAAAAAATCATTCAACCTGGCAGTTCTGCCAGCCCCAAACCTCGAGACCTTGAGGCCAAAGCCGGCTTACGGCTGACCAAGGGCCCCAAAGCAATCAACACCACAAACATCATGACCATCTCGGTCTGAAAAACAAAGTTGTAGCCAGTCACGTCGGAGACCAGCACTTCGCCCAACCATCCTTGGGTAGCTAATCCCCCGACCACGTCTCGGGCGACGCCGCCCAAGGCCATGGCGATACCCGAGGCCGTGGCCTGTACCGCACCCCAAGCGCCCAGCACCATGCCAGCGTGTTTGGATTCAGCCATCTCCATGGCGGTCAGCAACATGCCCACCGAGAACAAACCACCGCCAAAACCAATCAAGGCAGCACCTGTTTGAAACATCAGCGCTGAGCCCAAGGGGGCAGAAAAAATAACGCAAGCAAAAGCGGGCAAACCCAGCAAAGCACCCATGGCTGCCAGCCTGACCGCGTCAATATGGCGCAGCATGCGGGTCGACAGCACAAAGGCCAGCAAAGCCCCGCCGGCACTCAAAGCGGTGAGGCCGCTGGTTGAGCCCACACCCAAGCCCAGTATTTGGCCGCCATAGGGTTCGAGCACGATGTCTTGCATGCTGAAAGCCGCCGAGCCCAAACCCACGGTCCACAAAAACCGCTTCATATGCGGCACTTCGATGAAGGCGCGCCAGTTTTGCGAGAAGCCATCGGGTTCGCGTGCGCCGCGTTTGGCGCTGCGGGCTTCTTGTTTCCACAGCGAGATGAGATTGATGAAGACGACGATGGTGGCACAGCCTTGCACCGCTTGAATCAGTCGAAGGGGCGAGAAATTGGCCAACAACAGACTGAGCAAGCCGCTGCCCAAAATGAGACCCACCAAGAGCATGGCATAAAGCAAGGCCACCACGCGGGGGCGCTTGTCTGCGGGGGCAACGTCGGTGGCCAGGGCTAAGCCGGCGGTTTGGGTGATTTGTATGCCTGCACCCACCAGCAAGAACGCCAGAACAGCGCCGATGCGGCCCACCAGTACAAAGCCTTCGCGGGGCTCGCTCAGGTTCATCAGGGCGAATGGCATGATGGCCAAGCCGCCAAACATCAGCAAACTGCCCATCCACATATAAGGAATACGACGCAAGCCCAAGGCGGAAGGATGGGTGTCGCTACGGTAGCCAATCAGGGCGCGCAGCGGTGCAAACACCAAAGGCAAGGCCACGGCAATAGCCACCCAAGCCGCAGGCACTGCCAATTCGACAATCATCACGCGGTTCAAGGTGCCCACCAACAGCGCCATGGTCAAGCCTATGGACAGCTGAAACATCGCCAAGCGCAACATACGACCCAGCGGCAACTCTGGCGACGCTGCGTCCGCAAAAGGCACGTACTGCATCATCAGCGACTGCATCCATGCGGGGGGGCGAAAGGCAAACTTCATGTGCGCTTCCATTCCCAAGCTTGCGAGGTGTAAAAGCCGCTGGAGACGCGCTTCATTTGGCCTGGACGCCAGCCGTGTTGGCGCACCTCGCGCTCGATATACACATGCAAAGTGGTTTGGCGAATCGGGGCGAGCTGGGGCGAGCGGTCTGTGCGCGGGAACAAGCGCCCCATGGCATGGGCCGTAGCCAACAGCGGCGAGTGCGGTGCAAAAGTAAACAACACCGAATGGCGGGTGCGCTTGGTGAGGGCTTCAACCGCGTTGGCGATGGTTTGGGTGTCGTAATGGATGAGCGAGTCCATGCACACCACATGGTCGAACTCGCCGTGCTCGGGGCTGAGCATGTCGCCGGACAAAAAAGTGATGCTGCCGCCTTGGGCGCTGAGCGCGGGGTTGCTTAAAAGCTCATGGGCATGGCGCTCGCGGGCCAAATTCACCAAAGTGGGCGAGAGGTCGATGGCCAGCACCTCGGCGCCGCGCAGCATGGCCTCTTGTGCCAAAGCGCCGGTGCCGCAGCCAGCGTCTAGCAGCCTTAAGCCCCGCATGTCTTGGGGCAGCCAAGACAAAAGTGTGTGGCGCATTTCATCGCGGCCTTTGCGCACGGTGGCGCGTATGCGCCCCACCGGGGCATTGGAGGTGAGTACCTCCCATGCCTTGGCTGCTGTGCGGTCGAAATAGTGTTCTATTTCGCCACGGCGCGCTACATAACTGGCTTGGTTCATCTCAGTCAAATCCCAACAAATCAAAAATATCGCGGTCTTTCATGGGTATGGAGGGCAGTGGGTCGGTGCCGGCCCAGAGTGCGGCCGCCAAGCGCATGTACTCGTCTTGCACCGCTTTGACCGCGGGCGTGGCTTCCAATTCAAACATGGTGCATTTTTGTAAACGGCTTTTGCGGATTTCGTCGAGCATGGGGAAATGCGCCATGTTCTTCAAGCCGGTGACCCCGTTGTATTTGTCCACTTGGTCGGTCTCGTCGCTGCGGTTGACGATCACGCCGCCCAAACGCACGTTGTAATTTTTCGACTTGGCACCAATAGCTTGCACGATGCGGTTCATGGCGAAGATGGAGTCAAAGTCGTTGGCGGTAACTATGAGTGCGCGGTCGGCGTGTTGCAGGGGGGCGGCAAAACCACCGCAGACCACATCGCCCAGCACATCGAAAATGACCACATCGGTGTCTTCCAGCAAATGGTGCTCTTTCAAGAGCTTGACGGTTTGACCCACCACATAGCCACCGCAGCCAGTGCCAGCGGGTGGGCCACCGGCCTCGACGCACATCACACCGTTGTAGCCTTGAAACACAAAGTCTTCTACGCGCAGCTCTTCAGCATGAAAGTCCACGGTTTCAAGCACATCAATCACCGTGGGCAGCATTTTTTTGGTGAGCGTGAAAGTGCTGTCGTGCTTGGGGTCACAACCGATTTGCAGCACCCGCTTACCCAGTCTGGAAAAGGCGGCGGACAGGTTAGAAGATGTGGTGCTTTTGCCAATACCGCCTTTGCCGTAAATGGCAAAGACTTTGGCATTGCCGATCTTGACGCTGGGGTCGAGTTGCACTTGCAGGCTGCCCTCGCCGTCAGGGCGTCCGCCGCGTTTGATTTGGTTGACGGGGATGGTGGCGGTTTCAATCATGGTGATTTTCCTGTTGGGACTTCAACGGCTGAAATGAGCCTTGGCTTCGTACATGGTCTCTACCGTGATCTGCGCGAGGCCGCGTTCACGGGCAAAAGTTTCGGTGTTGCGGCGGGCTTTGCTGCGGACAAAAAACGGTATTTTTTTGAGTTCTTTTTCCGCCTCGGGCGCCCAACTGCTTTCGTTGCTGGCAGGATCATCTGAGACCACCGCAGCTTGTGCCACTGCTGTTTTTTGCGGCGCAACGGTGTGGCCCGAACCCAGATGCGAGGGCGCAGCGCCGTCGTGGAATTCGAAGTCCTCGCGGAACATGCCCAAAAGGTGTTCTTCTAAGCCCATCATCAGCGGGTGCACCCAGGTGTCGAACAAGACATTGGCACCTTCAAAGCCCATTTGTGGCGCGTAGCGAGCGGGGAAATCTTGCACATGCATGGGGGCAGAAATAACCGCACAAGGCACGCCCAAGCGTTTGGCGATGTGGCGCTCCATTTGGGTGCCCAACAGCAATTCGGGATGCTGGGCTTTGACTGCGTCTTCGACTTCCAAATAGTCGTCGGAGATCAGGGCCTCAATGCCGTAGAGTTTGGCCGCGTCGCGCACTTCGCGGGCGAACTCGCGGCTGTAAGTGCCCAAACCCACCACTTCAAAGCCCATTTCTTGGTGCGCCACGCGAGCGGCGGCAATGGCGTGGGTGGCGTCGCCAAACACAAAGACGCGTTTGCCGGTGAGGTAGGTGGAGTCGACCGACTTGGCGTACCACTTGGCGCGTGAATCTTGACTGTAGTCGGCCAAGGTTTTGCCGCTGCCGACCAAACCTGCAAGCGTGCGCACCTCTTGAATGAAGTCGAGGGTGCCATTGACGCCATAGGGTATGGCTTGGGTAAAGGGCTGTTCGCAGCTGCGTTGCAACCATTGGGCGGTGGTGCGCGCCAACTCGGGGTAAAGCACCACATTGAAATCGGCCTCGGCCAAGCGGCGCAGGTCAGCCACACAGGCGTTGAGTGGGGCCACCACATTCACCTCAATGCCTAACTCTTGCAACAACGATTGAATTTCTTTGACGTCGTCGCGGTGTCTGAAGCCCAAAGCGGTGGGGCCCAAAATATTGCAACTGGCCGGGCGTCCTGCCAAGGGTGTTCGGCTGTGGCCCACTGGCACCAAGTTGCGTACCAAGTGGTAGAAGGTTTCCGAGGCGCCCCAGTTTTCCTTGCGTTGGTAAGCCGGCAACTCTAGAGGCACCACGGGGATGGGCAGGTTCAGGGCCAGTGCCAAGCCGCCTGGGTCGTCTTGGATGAGCTCTGCCGTGCAAGAAGCGCCCACCAGCATGGCATTGGGCTTGAAGCGCTCATGGGCCTCACGCGCTGCGTTTTTAAACAATTCTGCGGTGTCGCCGCCCAAGTCGCGGGCTTGAAAGGTGGTGTAGGTGACGGGTGGGCGGCGTGGCAAACGCTCGATCATGGTGAACAGCAAATCGGCGTAGGTGTCGCCTTGGGGCGCATGCAGCACGTAATGCACATCGGTCATGGCCGTGGCCACGCGCATCGCACCAATGTGCGGGGGGCCTTCGTATGTCCAGAGGGTGAGTTGCATGGTGTGTGACCTTATGCGGCGAGTTTGATGCGACGGCGCAGGGGTCGGCTGAACAGTTCGGCCAAATCAGCCGCTTGCTCATAGCCTTGGATGGGGGTGAACACCAGTTCGATGGCCCACTTGGTGGTCAAGCCTTGGGCCTCAAGGGGGTTGGCCAGCCCTAAGCCACACACCACCAGGTCGGGCGCGGCGGCATGGCATCGGTCGATTTGGTTTTCCACATGCTGACCCTCGGTGATCTGAGAGCCTGGGGGCAACATGGCAAGTTCCTCGCTCATGAGCTTGCGGTGCAAATAAGGTGTGCCAATTTCGGCCAACTGCATGCCCAACTCGCGGCTGAGAAAACGCGCCAAGGGAATTTCCAGTTGCGAATCGGGAAAGAAGAAGATTTTTTTCCCCGACAAATGTACTTTTTGACGCGCCAATGCGGCCTCAGCACGTTGGTGCGGCGCATGGGTCACAGCCTCAAATTGGGCCTGGCTGACACCCCACTCGCTGGCCGCGGCTTGCAGCCATAAGGTGGTGCCTTCTGCGCCTAAAGGAAAAGGCGCTGCAAGGCGTTGCGCTCCGCGAGACTCAAGTGCCAAAGTTGTATCGGGTAAAAACGGTTGGGCCAGCAAAAAACGGGTGTTGGGGCCGATGGCGGGCAAGTCGGTGCTGTTGCGGGGCGGGAAGAAGTCGAGTTGGGGGACGCCCATATCGGCCAACAAGCGACGCATTTGGTCTTCCACCACATCGGCCAAGGTGCCCACCACCAGCAAGCGCTTGTCAGCGTTGGCGTCGAGTGTGGGCAAAACCGGCACCAGCGCTTGCAAGCAAGCGTCTTCGCCTTGGGTGAAAGTGGTTTCTATGCCGCTGCCCGAGTAATTGAGTACCCGCACGCGAGGCGAGTGCTCGCGGCTCAGGCGTTCGGCGGCGCGCGATAAATCGAGCTTGATGACCTCGGAGGGGCAAGAGCCCACCAAAAACAAGGTGCGTATATCGGGGCGACGGCTCAGCAGCTTGTCGACCACTTTGTCGAGTTCGTCATTGCAGTCGGCCAAGCCGGCCAAATCGCGCTCATCGATGATGGCGGTGCCAAAGCGTGGCTCGGCAAAAATCATCACCCCCGCGGCAGACTGTATGAGGTGGGCGCAGGTGCGCGAGCCCACCACCAAAAAGAAGGCATCTTGGATTTTTCTATGCAACCAAATGATGCCGGTCAAGCCGCAAAACACCTCGCGTTGGCCTCTCTCTGTGCGTACCGTGGGCTCGGCGCAGCCCGCGGCATTGCTGTGAATAGGGATCACGGCATTCATGCGGCCAACTCCTTGTGCAGGGCGATGGTGGCACGCTCTTGGATGCGGGCGGCTTTGAGTTTCAAAAGAAATTGTGCGGCGTTGACGGCGTAGGCTGCATAAGCAGCCAAGGCCAACCACATTTGCTCGCGCCGGCTCATATCGCCTTCATACAGCGACCACAAATAGGCGGTGTGCAAAGCCAGTACCAAAAAGCTGAACACGTCTTCCCAGAAAAAAGACTTGGCAAACAACCACTTATCAAACACCACTTTTTCCCAAATAGAGCCTGTGACCATGATGGTGTAGAGCACCAAGGTTTTGAAGACCACCGACCACACTGCCAGCATTTCGCCTTCGCCGGTGACCAAGAAGCGGGTGATCAGACATACGCTCACGGCAAACACGATGAATTGAAAAGCCGCCAAAAAGCCTTGCACCGGCGTCCAAATGGTGTTGTCGCGGCGGATGCGCTCTGCGGGGGTGTACAAGCCCGCGCTGATCACAGTGTTTGAAGCAACTTCGTTCATGGAGGAAAGCTCTTTCTAGATGGCATTAACTGTAGAGATCTATGCGCACAGTGTCAACTTAAATTGACGTTATTTAATACTGACATAACAGGGGTTTTCCCTAGTTTGAATGTGTCAAAAAAATATGACACTTAGATAACTTTTGAATTCTGTGAACACACCGGACTGAAAAATTGAGCAATGAGTAAGCCCCTAAACCCTGAAATAAAAGCACCCTTGAGCTTGGCTTTGAAAGATCTTGTTATCCCTAAGCTGCTGCAAGTTGCGGGCTCTGAGCAGCCAGGCTCGACCTTGGCCGAGCAACAAAGCCAGCTCTTGGCCAAAACCTGTTTGTCGTCCCCATCTCCAGAAATTGAATCCTGTGTCTTGAACATGGTTAGACAGGGCTTGGGGCTGGAAACCGTGTTTTTGCAAACCATTCCCAGCGCCGCCAGACTCTTTCACCAGTGGTGGGCGCAAGATGAAATTGACTTTGTGGCGGTCACCCAAGCCAGTTACCGCTTGCAAGAATTGGTCTACAAACTCAGTGCTGAATTTGTGCTGAGCGGGCCCCAATGCGGCGGCTTGTCCAACTATGCAGCATTGCTGGTCAATACGCCCCAATCACAGCATTCCTTGGGTCTGCTCATCCTGTCCCAATATTTCAAACGCTATGGCTGGCAGGTCGTGGGAGACACCACTTGGCGCGAGCCGGATATGGTGATTGCAGTGCAGTCTGGTTCTATCGATTTATTGGGTCTGTCGGTCAGTGATGAAAGGCAATTGGGCTATTTGAAAAAACTCATTGCCACTTTGCGAAAGAAATCGCTCAACCCCGGTCTGTTGGTGATGGTGGGCGGCCCCTTGCTGGCCACACATGACCATTTAGCCGCATGGTTGGGCGCTGATTTTTCGTGTTTGCAGGCTGATCAAGCGCAGTTGATGGCGATACAAAGTGTTGAGCAGGTGCGTAAGCAGCGTGGAAAATCTTCGGTTGAGTTGTTTTAAAGTGTCAAACAGCTTAGACAAACTGAGCTTAGAATAGGGGAAAACCCAAGGTGCTATTTTCCTAGGGTTTGCCAGAAGTCTTGGCCAAGGAAATGATTGTTGATTTAACCAACTTAAGCTTTTTAATATCTTGATCACTCCAGACCTAAACTCTACTCATTTACAGCAGTTGCTGCCAGGCTTGGTTGACATCATGATGGTGTTGGACAAACAGTCGACAGTGCTGGAAGTGGCTGTTTTTGGCAAAGATTTACAAGGTTTGGACAGCTCTGTTTTCAAGGGGCGCTCTGTCAAAGACTTTCTCAGTTTTGATAGCCAACAAAAATTTTCCAGCATGTGGGACTCGGTGGTCAAAGCCCAAGCCCCAACCTGGCGACATGTCAATTTCTCACCCTCAGCCGGCCAAGACTTGCCTTTGCAAGTCAGCTTGGTGTCTCAGGAAAAAGACCAAACCGTGTGGCTCTTTGGCCGCGATTTAAGCAGCTTGTCGCAAATGCAGCACCGCTTGGTTGAAGCCCATCAATCCATGGAGCGTGACTTTTTGCGACTGCGCCACATGGAGGCGCGTTACCGCTTGCTGTTCGAGTCTGTCGCCGACCCGATGTTGGTGGCCGATGTGGCCCAACGCCGCGTGATGGAGGCCAACAGTGCGGCCCAGCTCTTGTTCAAAGATGTCAACCGCAAATTGCCCGGAACCGATGTGCTTCAGTTGTTCGACCCCAGCAAAAGAGAGGCGCTGGACAACTTGCTGCGCGAAGCGCAAAACTCGGGTCGCATGGAGACGGGGCGGATGCGCTTACTCAAATCGGATCACGATTGCAATTTGCATGCATCGGTGTTCGTGCAAGAAGGTGGGCCTCAATTTTTATTGCGTTTGCAGGCTTTAAGCTCTCAGCAAACCAGCCTATCCAATGCGTCAGTGATTGATTGGTTCCACCACGCTTTAGATCAAGCGCCGGTGGGTTTTGTGGTGGCTGACCGCTTGGGCACGGTGCTGGCCAGCAACCCCGAGTTTTGCAGCATGGTGGGCGTGGCGTCTCACACCATGCTGGCGAATAAAAGCCTTGAAGAATGGCTGGCCCGTGGCGGTGTCGATTTGGGCGTGTTGCTGACCAATTTGCGCCAGTCGCGCACCCTGCGCAGTTTCGCCACCGATTTGCGCAGCATAGTGGGTGTGCTGATACCCGTAGACATCACCGCCGTGACTTTGAATGGCGTGGATCCCACCTATGGCTTCTTCTTCCATGAAGTTTCGGGCGCACGCAGTCGCGACACCATGCCAGCCACCTCGGGTGGTATGGCCGATTCGGTGGCACAGTTGTCGCAGTTGGTGGGGCGCATGCCGATGAAAGAAATCGTCGGCGAGACCAGCACCATGATCGAGCGCATGTGCATTCAGGCAGCTATAGAACTTACCCAAAACAACCGTGCCTCGGCCGCCGAGATGTTGGGCTTGTCGCGCCAAAGCCTGTATGTGAAATTGCACCGCTATGGCATGGTTGCCGAAGGCGAACCCGAGTAAACCCTAGTTCTCACAAAAAAGCGTCAACTTAGATTGACATTTTATTTTGTCAAATGAAAATGGGGGTATGGCGCTTCCCCAACCCTCAGCTGTCTTAGAGCTTCTCAAACCGGTGACTTGGTTTCCTCCCATGTGGGCCTTTGCCTGCGGCGCGGTGTCTTCGGGGCAGCCTCTGTCAGACAAGGTCGGTTTACTCATCAGCGGCATCGTGTTGACAGGCCCCATGGTGTGCGCCTGCAGCCAAGCCGTGAACGATTGGTTTGACCGGCATGTTGACGCCATCAACGAGCCCCAGCGGCCCATTCCCTCGGGGCGCATGCCTGGGGCTTGGGGCATTGTCATTGCCATTGTTTGGACCTTGTTGTCCATGTGGTGGGCGTGGCAATTGGGCACCTGGGCTTTTGGTGCCACCTTACTGGCGCTGGCGCTGGCTTGGGCCTACAGCGCCCCGCCTTTTCGATTAAAAAAAGACGGCTGGATAGGCAACGCCGCTTGCGCCCTCAGCTATGAAGGCTTGGCTTGGGTCACCGGCGCGGCCGTCATGTTGGGCGGTGCCATGCCCGACGCCACCATCATCACTTTGGCGCTGCTCTACAGCTTGGCGGCTCACGGCATCATGACCTTGAATGACTTCAAAGCCATAGAGGGTGACCGACAAATGGGTATTTTTTCCTTGCCGGTTCAACTGGGCATCAAAGGCGCTGCAGGCACGGCCTGTTGGGTCATGCTGCTGCCGCAGTTTGTGGTGGTGGCTTTGTTGCTGGTCTGGGGTTTGTTGCCTTACGCGGTGGCGGTGTTGCTGCTGATTTATGCACAAATTCCTTTAATGATGCGCTTTATGCGCGACCCGGTCGGCCGCGCCTTAAGCCTCAGCGCCTTGGGCGTGCCTTTGTTGGTCGCCGGCATGATGGTCAGCGCTTTTGCTTGGCGCAATGCCCCCCAACATCTTGTTCATTCACAGGCTGCTGATGCAGCCACTTTTTCTGTTTCTGTTTCTTTTATCCAATCCCCTCAGGAGTTATTTCATGCATAACCTAACCTATGACGTGGTAGTGGTCGGCGGCGGGCCGTCCGGTGCAACCGCAGCCGATGATTTAGCCAAACTGGGGCGGCATGTTTTGCTGCTCGACAGACAAGGGCGTATCAAGCCCTGTGGTGGGGCCATCCCGCCACGCCTGATCAAAGACTTCGATATACCCGATGAGTTGTTGGTCGCCAAGGCGCGTGCTGCGCGCATGGTTTCGCCCAAAGACAACAAGGTCGACATTCCTATCGAGGGCGGTTTTGTCGGCATGGTCAACCGCGACGAGTTTGACGAATGGCTGCGGGTGCGCGCCGAAAACCATGGCGCGGTGCGCCAGCGCGGCATTTTTGACAAACTCAGCCGCGACGACGATGGCATCAGCCGGGTGCACTTCACCATCCGTACCGACGACGGTTTGGACATGCCCGCCAGTGTGCGCGGTAAATGCATCATCGGTGCCGATGGCGCACGTTCCCAGGTGGCCAAGCAAGCCGTACCAGGCGCTGAAAAAACCAAGTATGTTTTCGCCTACCACGAGATCGTTAAAACACCGGAAAACATGCTGCAAACCGATGCAGACCCCTCGCGTTGCGATGTGTACTACCGAGGCAGTTTGTCGCCCGACTTTTACGGCTGGGTGTTCCCCCATGGCGACACCATGAGCGTGGGCACGGGCAGCGCCGACAAAGGTTTTTCATTGCGCGGTGCGGTCGGTCGTTTGCGTGACGCTGCTGGTTTGCAAAACGCTACCGTCTTGCGTCGCGAAGGCGCGCCCTTGCCCATGAAGCCCTTGCCGCGCTGGGACAACGGCCGCGATGTGGTGCTGGCGGGTGACGCCGCGGGTGTGGTGGCACCGGCTTCGGGTGAAGGTATTTACTACGCCATGCTGGGTGGACGCTTGGCGGCCGATGCAGCGCATGAATGTTTGCTGCATCGCAATCCAGCGGCTTTGAAGCAAGCGCGTAAACGCTTTATGAAAGACCACGGCACCGTGTTTTGGGTGCTGGGCATCATGCAGTATTTTTGGTACAGCACCGATAAGCGCCGCGAGAGTTTTGTGAAGATGTGCGAAGACAAAGATGTGCAAAAACTCACCTTTGACTCGTATATGAATAAAAAACTCGAGCGCACCAAGCCCATGGCGCATGTGAAGATTTTCTTCAAGGACATGGCGCATTTGATGGGCATGGCCAAAACCTGAGGGCTGGCTGGGTTTGGCTTCAGTTTGAGGCCTGAGCCATGGTTTTGACAAGGAATTGCACGCACTGCGTGGGTGCCTCCTCGTGCACCAAATGCCCAAAACCTGGCCAGCTTTCCAAGTGGCCATCAGCCAGCAAGCCCAGCGCTTGTTGCGCTTGCGCAGGCGGCACAGCGCGGTCGCGCTCGCCCACCAGCATGTGCACCGGGCAGCGCAACTGGCGCAATGTGTGCGCACCTTGCGACAAGTCCCAAGCGGCCATCATTTTCAAAGCGCCTTGGGCGTGTTCGGGGTCAGCAACCAACTCGGCGTAAAGCGCTTTGCCTGCTTGGTCCAACACCGAACCCGTGCCATCGAGCAACTTCTCCAACATCCCCGGGCCGCTGGCTTGCTTGGCAAACCACTGGGGCACAAAGGGCGTGAGCGCCAGCAACTTCGCCGCCGGCGGAAACAGCAGTCCAGCCAAGCCAGGCAGCGGCAACCAAGCGGGGTTGATGCCTATCAAGGCTTGGGGGGTAAGTTGTTGGGCTATGACCATTTGCGCGGCAATCGCCGCACCTGCCGAGTGAGCGATGAACACATCCACCGGTACTTCCAGCGACTGCATCAAAGCGTGCAAGCTGGTGGCCATGCCCTGCATGGACATGCCTTGGCCGCTTGCCAAAGAGCTGAAACCGTGGCCGGGTAAATCCACCACCCACACTTGTGCGTGTTCGGCCAGTGGCCGCAGCAAATCGCGCCAGGTGTGGCCGGACGCGCCCGTGCCATGAATCAGCAACACCCTAGGCCCTTGCTGGCCCGCTTGTTGCACATGCCAGCGCACGCCGCCGGCTTGCACAAATCGGCTGAGTTCGGCATGTGGCCAAGTTTGGCGATGCGCTTGCCAATCCATATCAGCGCGCGGCGGCTTGCACCACTTGCGCCATGCGTTGGCTGTTGGCCTGCGGCAGGGGCACATAGCGCGAGCCCATGGCCAGCGCGATTTGCTCGGCTTGTGGCTCGGGGCGCGCCGAAGTGTCTATCCAAATGCTGGGTAATCCTTGGGTTCGCCAAGCGTTAGCCCAAGACAGCGACTCTTGCAAGGCCTGCGCCCGCCCCCCGCTGCCTTGCAAACTCACATTGGCGCGGCCATCGCACAGCATGACCAAACTGGGGCTCACGCCCAAGCGACGTTGTTGCAGCGCCAGTTCCAGTGCCAATTTGATGGCGTGAGGCAAGGGCGTGCCCCCGCCGCCGGGCAATCCGGCCAAGCTGCGTTTGGCGCGCACCAGCGATTTGGTGGGGGGCAACAACACCTCGGCCTGGCTGCCGCGAAAACCCACCACACACACCTGATCGCGCCGCGAATAGGACTGCGCGAGCAGCAACTCGACCGCGCCCTTGGCCTCGGCCAAGCGGTGCAGCGCCGCCGAGCCCGAGGCATCGATGGCAAAAATCAAACAGGTTTGGGTGCGCTCGGCATAGCGGTGAACATGGAAGTCTTCGGCGCGAATGCGCAAGCGGGGCGTCAAGGATTGCGCACTGACCGCAAAGGCGCTGGGGCTGCGCAGCTTTTGCCGTGGCGCGGCGTGCCCCAAGGTGGCCAGCACATGCAAACGCGCTCCTTGGCGGGGCAGACCAGGACGCGGCGGCAGGGGCGAGCCACGGCTGCGGCTTTGACGAACTTCGCCGCTGCGGCTTTGGCCGCCGCCTCTGATTTGGGTGGCGCGCGTGCTGGCCAGTTGCGCCAACACATCGGGCGGCAAACTGGCCAAGGCCGCTTCGAGCAGCATCTCGCCCAGGTCTTGCGGCGGCGTGTCTTCTTCGGGCGAGTCGGGAGCTTGCTCGGGGGGCGGCGGCTCGTTGTCGGGCGGCGCAGGCTCATCTTCGGGTGGCGGCTCGTCGTCGGGCGGTTCAGCGGGGGGCTCTGGCGGCTGCTCGGGGGGAGCCTCTTGCTCGGGCGGTGCCGGCATTTGGGTAGCCCGCGGCGTCAAGCACAGGCGGGCAGCACGGCCCAAATCAACATCTTCCACCGCCGCGCTTTCGCGCAGCGCCGCCAACACGCAGGCCAAGCGCACACAGGCCAAGGGACCACGCAAACTGGCAATGCCCATGGCTTGGGCCATCTGGGTAATAGCTTGAATTTGCTCATCATTCAAGCGCAGTGTGCGCAAACGTTCAAACACTGTTTGGCGCTCGGTATCGGCGGCTTCATCTGGGCTGGCCAGCACACCCAAGAGGCCCAAAATCTCATCGCTGGCCGTTTCTTGCCGACCCAAGTGGCGCAAATCCAGCCAAATGCCCAGACGCTCTTGCAGGCTCTCGCTCATGCAGGGTTCATCTTCCAATGCCTCGTCCAAAGCGATCAGGCCTAGGCGTGCGTCTTGGGTGTCGCCGCCGCCGTGGGGGGTGACGCGCCCGTTGTCGAGCACTTGGCCCAAAATGGCTGCGGCCTCAGGGGCCATGCGCTCGGCCATGGGGGCCAGCAGCAGCGATTGGTCGGACTGCGCCAGCAAACCGGCTTGGGTGACGGGTTTACCGGTGCTTAAAGTGGCGCTCAAATCCAAGCCTCCCAAGAGGCGTTCGCTGTCAATATTGTTGGGCAGTCGGCGCACATTCGGGCGCAGGTGTTGCAGCAAAGACAGCCACTCGTCGCGCACCGGCCCGTGCGGCGCACGCAACCAAATGCCGCGCATTCCCACGGGGTCTATGTGCAGGGCCGCCAGCGCCCACAGCGCGTCGTCCCAAGCGAGGTTCACGCGCCCAGCACCTCGGTGAGCGCGCGCTCGACGCGGGTGCCTGAGCCGGTGTCATCCAAGGGATTGCGGCGCAAGCGATGGCGCAATGCCATGGGAGCAACAGCACGCAAATGCGTGGGCGTTGCTGCTTTATGGCCTTGCATGGCCGCCAGCGAGCGGCAGGCCCGCATGAGGGTGAGTTCAGCGCGCAAACCATCGGTGCCCAGCGCTTGGCACAACTGGGCGCACAAGCGCAGCAAATCATCGCCGACCTTGACTTTGTCGAGCAGTTTGCGGGCCTTCAAAATGTGTTCGCGCAAGCCCTGGTTTTGCAATGCCCATTCGTCTCGAAAGCCTTGTGGGTCGCGCTCGAAAGCGTCGCGGCGTTTGATGACGGCGATGCGTTGATCTATGTCTTGCGGCGTGCGTACCTCTACCGACAAGCCAAAGCGGTCAAGCAATTGGGGGCGCAATTCGCCTTCTTCGGGGTTGCCGCTGCCGACCAACACAAAGCGCGCGGGGTGGCGCACCGACAGGCCCTCGCGCTCGACCACGTTCTCGCCAGAGGCGGCGACATCGATGAGCAAATCGACCAAATGGTCTTCCAACAAATTGACTTCGTCGATATATAAAAAACCGCGGTTGGCTTGGGCCAGCAAGCCGGGAGAAAAGGCTTTGATGCCTTGGCTCAAAGCTTTTTCTAAGTCGAGGGCGCCCACCACCCGGTCTTCGCTGGCGCCCAGCGGTAAATCGACCACAGGCACGGGGCGGGTTGCGGTTTTGGGGCGCTTGCCCGTGGCTTTGAGGCTGGCGCAATCGGTGCAGGTGGCAGCACTGCTGGCGGGGTCACAGCCGTAGCTGCAACCCACCACCACTTGCAAGGGCGGGAGCAAATCAGCCAGCGCACGCACTGCGGTGGATTTGCCGGTGCCGCGGTCACCCAGCGCCAAAATGCCGCCGACTTTGGGGTCGATGGCGACGATTTGGATGGCGAGTTTCATTTCGTCTTGGCCGACGATGGCGGAGAAGGGGAAGGGTATGGCCATGGCGTGATCTTAAGCAATTCGCCGAGGTCGGCGTGCTGAAAGCGGGCAGGCTTTAGCTGGCGCTGCCTTCAAAAACACCTTCAAGGCGATCTTCAAGTTCGTCGCTGGCTTGACGCAGGCGCTCCAACATGTCGGCATCGGGCTGCCAGTAAGCGCGGTCCGAGGCCTCGATCAAACGGTTGGCCAAGCGTGCCGAGGCCGTGGGGTTGAGCTTGGCAAGACGGTCGCGCATTTCGGGGTTGAGCACAAAGGTCTCGGTGAGTTGTTTGTAAACCCAAGGCTGTACTTGCCCGGTGGTGGCCGACCAGCCCATGGTGTTGGTGATGTGCACCTCAATTTGACGCACGCCTTCGTAGCCATGGGCCAACATGCCTTCGTACCACTTGGGGTTGAGCATGCGGGTGCGGGTCTCCAAAGACACTTGCTCGGACAAGCTTCGCACCAAGCCGTCGCCACGGGTTTGGTCACCAATATAAACAGGTGTGTCCACACCGCCCTTGGCTTGACGCACGGCGCGGGTGATGCCGCCCAAGGTATCGAAATAGTTATCCACTGTGGTCACGCCCAACTCGACCGAGTCAAGGTTTTGGTAGGTCAGTTGCACGTCGGCCAAGGCGCTTTTGAGCAAGCCCTTGTGCTGCATGGGTTTGCCGCTGACGCCATAGGCAAAGCCCTTGCGTTGGCTGTAGGTTGTGGCGAGTTCGTCCTCGTCTTCCCAGCCGCCGTTTTCCACTAAGTTATTCACATTGGAGCCGTAAGCGCCATCGGCATTGCCAAACACCCGCAAAGCCGCGGTTTCAATGTCACAGCCGTGTTCGGCTTGGTAGGCCAAGGCGTGTTTACGCACAAAGTTGTCTTCGGGTGACTCGTCGGCTTGGGCGGCCAGCAAGGCGGCTTCGGCGATGAGTTTGATTTGCAAAGGCATCAAGTCGCGGAAGATGCCCGACAAGGTGACCACCACATCGATGCGCGGGCGGCCTAACTCGGCCAGCGGTACCAGGCTTGCACCCACCAGTCGGCCATAGCTGTCAAAGCGCGGCTTGGCACCATACAAGCGCAGCACTTGGGCGATTTGACTGCCCTCGGTTTTCAGGTTGTCGCTGCCCCACAACACCATGGCGACCGACTCAGGCAAGGGGTTGCCGTCTTGCACATAGCGGGCGATGAGTTTGTCGGCTTGCACCGCGCCGTCTTTCACCGCGTAAGCGCTGGGAATTCGGAAGGGGTCAAAGCCGTGCAAATTGCGTCCCGTGGGCAAAACCTCGGGGGTGCGCATAACGTCGCCGCCGGGAGCGGGGCGGATGTAGCGCGCATCCATGGCGGCGATCAGGCCGTTGAGTTCGCTGTTCATCATCATCAAGCGATTGGCGTCGCCAAGCTTGTCAAACAAGGCTGCATGGGCCTCCATGCCCGCCAAGCCACTTTGCGCCAAGGCTATGGCCGGCGCGCTGCCTGCAACCAGTGCCTCAACCGAGGTGCGTTCGGGTTTGGCGTCGTAGCTGGCTTCGGCCATGGCCATCAGCATGTCCACGCGCTCGCTGTCTGAGGGTGGGCGTCCCACCACATGCAGGCCGTGCGGGATCAAGGTGTATTCCAACTCCAAAATTTGCTCGCCCAATTTTTGTATGCGTTTGGCGGCATTCAGCTCAATGGGCGCATCCGTGGCCAAGGTCCAAGCCGGTGCCATGCTGACCAAGTCAAGCTCAGCTGCTTGGGCTTGCACCAAGGCCATGAGCTCGGCGCGTTCGTGGTCTTGGTCGAGTTCCAAACCGCGCCAGCGGTCTATCGACGATTTAAGGTCGGCCAGACCCGCATACAAACCCGACTCCGCCACCGGTGGGGTGAGGTAGCTGATCAGTGTGGCGGCGGCGCGGCGCTTGGCAATCGCACCCTCGGAAGGGTTGTTGGACGCGTAAAGATAAAAGTTGGGCAACTCGCCAATCATGCGGTCGGGCCAGCACAGCGCCGACATGCCGTTTTGTTTGCCAGGCATGAACTCCAAAGCACCGTGTGTACCAAAGTGCAGCACCGCATTGGCGTTGAAGTCTTCCTTAAGGTAACGGTAGAAAGCCGAAAAAGCGTGCGTGGGCGCAAAGCCTTTTTCAAACAACAAGCGCATGGGGTCGCCCTCGTAGCCAAACGAAGGTTGCACAGCCACCAAGATATTGCCGTACTGTTGGCCCATGACAAAAATGCCTTGGCCATTGCTGTTTTGTTTGCCAGGGGCGGGGCCCCATTGGGCCTCAATTTCACTCAGCCATTTTTCACGGCGAATATGCTGCTCGGCAGGAATGACGGTGTGTACATTGGCGTCGGCACCGTATTGCTTGGCGTTGCCATACAAAATACCGTCGCGCAAAGCGTCTACGCTTTCGGGCAAATCTACCGTGTAGCCCTGGGCCTTCATCTCGACCAGGGTGTTGTACAAAGACTCAAACACGGCCAAATAGGCGGCAGTGCCGGTGTTGCCGGCATTGGGTGGAAAGTTGAAGATGACCATGGCCAACTTGCGGCTGGCGCGTTCTGAGCGGCGCAGGTCCTGGCGCGTTCTGAGCGGCGCAGGTCGACTAATTTGCCCACCCGTGCCGCAAGCATGGCGGTGCGTTCCACGCAGGTGAACATGTCTTGCTGTTTGTGCTCTTTGGTGAAGGTGCAGCGCTGCTCGCAACCCGTGCAGGTAACGCCATCCGCGCCTGGGCGCCCGCCGTACACCATGGGCACGGTGGAGCCATCGAGCTCGGGGATGGCGATCATGATGGTGGACTCGACGGGCAACAAACCGCGGTCAGAGCCGCCCCATTGGTCCAAGGTTTGGAACTCCACTGGGTGGGCGGCGATGTAAGGCACAGCCAGCTTGGCCAAGATTTCTTCGGCGGCGTGCGCGTCGTTGTAGGCGGGGCCGCCGACCAATGAAAAGCCTGTGAGGGACACCACGGCGTCTACCGTGGATTGGTCGTTTTGAAAGAAAAACGCGTTGATGGCAGGACGTGAATCCAGGCCCGAAGCAAAAATAGGCACCACATTCAGCCCTTGCACTTCCATGGCGGCGATCACCGCGTCATAGTGCTGGGCATTGCCTGCAATCAGGTAGGAGCGCATCAAAATCAGACCCACGCGACCGCGGGCTTTGTCGGGCGAGACCACGGTGGGCAAATCAGCCAACTGATCGGACAAGCGCGACTTCATGCGCGGGTGGTAAAGGCCTACCTCGGGGTATTCCAACGGCGGCAAGACCTTGGCTTTGGACTTGGCGCTGCTGGCACCGGCGTAGCGGTCGGCCAAATAATGCACCATGCCTTGGATGTTTTCTTGAGAGCCGCCCAGCCAATATTGCAAGGTGAGGAAATAAGCACGCAAGTCTTGTGCGGTGCCTGGGATAAAGCGCAGCATTTGCGGGATGCGGCGCAGCATTTTCATTTGCTTGGCACCGGCGGCGGCTTTTTCCGAATCATCCTTGGGGCTACCGCGCAGCTTTTTCAAAAATGCCATGGGACCGCTGGCGGGCTTGGACATATCGAGTTTGCCCAAGCGGGTGAGCTTGACCACCTCGCCGGCCGACATGGCGCAGACCATGGCGCTGCAGTGCTCGCGTCGGGCTTGCAAATCGGCCAAAATTGGCAAGAAATGGTCTTCCATGAACAACATGGTGACAATAATGATGTCGCTGTGGGAGATATCTTCACGGCATTGCGCCAACAATTTGGGATTTCCTGCAAACTCCGAGGCGGAATGAATATTCAAACTGAGGTGGGGCATCAAGCGCTTCAAGCCCACGCGGGCACGGTCCACCGCACTGTTGAGGTGGGTGTCCATGGTGACAATCACCACCCGCGTGTCTATGTCTTGCTGTGTGCCTTGCTTGAGTTTGAACGTCATGCAGTGTGCTCGTGGAAATCAATGCTTGTGTTAATTGACGGCTTAATGTGTCAGTTTATGTTGACATTATGAAGCTTTTGAGTCCATAGGCACTGGTAAAAACCCTAGTTTTGGGTTTTTTTCTGTTTCAGAGATACTTTTTTTAAATATGAACAACTTTTCAAACTCTTCTCTCCCGCCCTCGGCCAAGCCTCAGCTGCGCCTGCATTGGCGCAGCTTAGCCCTGTGTTTTGCTATCAGTTTTGGTATTGCCGGCATAGGCAACGCCTTAACCGAACTCGGCCCTTGGTATTTCCAGCTCAAGCACCCGCCTTGGAAGCCGCCCGACGCAGCCTTTGGCGCGATTTGGACAACTATCTTCTGTTTATGCGCGGTCAGTGCTTGGTTGGCTTGGCATGCCGCACCCACCTCGGGACGGCGCGCCAAAGTGGTGGGGCTTTACCTCTACAACGGCGCTTTGAATATTTTCTGGAGTTTTCTCTACTTTCACCTGCACCGTCCTGACTGGGCTATGTGGGAGTGGTTCCTCCTGTGGCTCAGTGTGTTGTGGCTGGTTCAGGGCTTGTGGCGGGAGTCGCGCTTGGCGTCCTTGCTGGTGCTGCCTTATTTAATATGGGTGAGCGCGGCTGGAGTGCTTAACCACGACACCATCATCCTCAACGGGCCCTTTGTACAAGCTTTGCAGCGCTTTATCCCAGCGTCAACCTAGGGTATGGCCAGCGCGTTTTGATAAAACCCTTAAGCTGAGTAAGAATACGAGGCTTTTATTTCGCCCTTCGGGGTAACTTTTATCGGAGATTTTTATGACCCGTCGTCGCGAATTCATGATCCAAGTCAGCGCTGGTAGCGCCGCTTTGTTGGCCGGCAGTTTTGCCATGGCAAATACCTTGGTTGCTGAAAACGACCCCCAAGCAGTTGCTCTGGGATACAAAGCTGACACCACCAAAGTCGACGCCAAGAAATACCCCACCCATGCTGCCGCCCAAAACTGTGGCAACTGCGCCTTGTTCCAAGCTAAAGCGGGCGACAAAGCCGGCATGTGCCCCTTGTTTGCTGGCAAGCAAGTGGCTACCGCTGGCTGGTGCAGCGCCTACGCCAAAAAAGGCTGATTCTTTTTCAAAAGGGGGCTTCTTTAGCCCCTTAGCCAGACCCCTGTTGCTTAGGCCTCAGGGGTTTTTTCATGGCAAATTCGCACTAGTGAATACCCTTAATCGTCAACTTTAATTGACACATTCAAGCGGCTTGGGATTACAGTCGAGGCTGAGCAAAGCTGGCAAAAGAGGCAGGCAGATGAGTTCATTGTTAGAAAGTATCAATTCCCCCGCAGATTTAAGACGCTTGTCGAGCGCACAACTCAGGCCACTGGCCGACGAGTTGCGCTCCTATGTGTTGGAGAGCGTGGCGAAAACCGGCGGACACCTCAGCTCCAACTTGGGCACGGTCGAACTCACAGTGGCTTTGCACTACGTATTCAATACACCACACGACCGTTTGGTCTGGGATGTGGGTCACCAAACCTACCCGCACAAGATACTCACCGGACGACGCGAGCGTATGCACACCTTGCGCCAACTCAATGGCGTGGCGGGTTTTCCTAAGCGCGACGAGAGCCCCTTCGATGCCTTTGGCACAGCGCATTCCTCCACCAGTATTTCTGCCGCTTTAGGTATGGCCTTGGCGGCCAAGCAAAAAGGCGATCGCCGCCGCTGCGTGGCCATCATTGGCGACGGCTCCATGACAGCAGGTATGGCCTTTGAAGCGCTGAACAACGCTGGCGTGTCGGACACCAATTTATTGGTCATCCTCAACGACAACGACATGTCCATCAGCCCCCCCGTGGGCGCGCTCAATCGCTATTTGGCGCAACTCATGAGCGGACGGTTTTATTCCGCAGCCAAAGAGGTGGGCAAGCAGGTGTTGAAAAATGCCCCACCGCTGTTTGATTTGGCACGGCGCTTCGAGCAGCAAGCCAAGGGCATGGTGGTGCCCGCCACTTTGTTTGAATTGGCACGGCGCTTCGAGCAGCAAGCCAAGGGCATGGTGGTGCCCGCCACTTTGTTTGAAAAATTTGGCTTTAATTACATAGGCCCCATTGACGGCCACGACCTCGACTCATTGATTCCCACACTGGAAAACATCAAGTATTTGCAAGGGCCGCAGTTTTTGCATGTGGTGACGCGCAAAGGCCAAGGCTACAAATTGGCTGAAGCCGACCCCATCGCCTACCACGGCCCGGGCAAATTCGATACCAAAGTGGGCTTGGTCCCACCCGTCACAGCGCCCAAACAAACCTTCAGCCAAGTGTTTGGTAGCTGGTTGTGCGACATGGCAGCGGCTGACCCCTTGCTGGTGGCCATCACGCCGGCCATGCGCGAAGGGTCGGGCATGGTCGAGTTCCATCAGCGCTTTCCAGACCGTTACCACGATGTGGGCATTGCCGAGCAACATTCGTTGACCTTTGCCGCTGGTTTGGCCTGCGAGGGTTTAAAGCCGGTGGTGGCGATTTACTCTACGTTTTTGCAGCGCGCTTACGACCAGTTGATTCACGATGTGGCCTTGCAAAAAATGCCCATGGTGCTGGCGCTGGACCGTGCAGGCATTGTGGGCGCCGATGGCCCCACCCATGCGGGCGTTTACGACATTGCCTTTCTGCGCTGTATTCCTCAGGTCAGCATCGCTTGCCCCGCGGACGAAAACGAATGCCGAATGTTGCTCAGCACGGCGCACGCGCAAGACCACACCGTGGCCGTGCGCTACCCGCGTGGCTCGGGGGTGGGCACGCCCCTCAGCGAAGGTTTGCCTATGCTGCCTTTTGGCAAAGGTGAAATGCGCCGCCAAGGCAAAGGCGTCGCGATTTTGGCTTTTGGCACCATGCTCTACCCAGCCTTGAAAGCCGCAGACCCTTTAAATGCCAGCGTGGCCAATATGCGCTGGGCCAAGCCCTTGGATACCGAATTGCTGCTGCAAATCGCCGCCAGCCACGACGCCTTGGTCACGGTGGAAGAAGGCGCACTCATGGGCGGCGCAGGCTCTGCTGTTCATGGGCGGCGCAGGCTCGGCTGTTTTAGAGGCTTTGCAAGACGCGGGCATAGGCATTCCCGTTTTGCGACTGGGTGTTCCCGATGTGTTCACCGAGCATGGCGACCCGCAAAAAATTCTGTCCGCCCTGGGCTTGGATGCGCAAGGCATAGAAGCTTCCATCAGGCAACGTTTTGCCCAACACCTTAAGCCAGCAGACACTGCAGGCAGCGCAGCTTTGAAATTAGTGGGCTGATACACTCGCCGCGCAATCAATTTACCCTTTGGAGACAAGCATGGATCGTCGTTCCGCTCTTAAAAATGCCGGCATATTAGGCGTGCTCGCTGCTGGCACCGCACCTGCCGTGCATGCCCAAGCCGCCATTCGTTGGCGCTTGGCCTCAAGCTTTCCCAAGTCGCTAGACACTATTTACGGCGCAGCCGAAACCTTTGCGAAAAAAGTGGGTGAGCTCAGTGGCGGTAAATTTGTTATTTCTTCCCATGCCGCAGGTGAACTCATGCCGCCGTTTGGCGTGGTCGACGGCGTGCAAAACGGCACGGTGGAAGTCGCGCACACAGCGCCTTACTATTTCTTTGGTAAGGATGAAACCTTCGCTTTAGGTTGCGCCATTCCTTTTGGCTTGAACAGCCGCCAAATGACATCTTGGATGTTCCAAGGCAATGGTTTGAAACTCATGCGTGAGTTTTACAAGCAATACAGCATCGTCAATTTCCCTGGCGGCAACACCGGCGTGCAAATGGGTGGCTGGTACCGCAAGGAAATCAAATCTGCGGCGGATATCAAGGGCTTGAAATTCCGCGTCGGCGGTTTTGCAGGCAAAGTCATTGAGCGCATGGGCGGTGTGCCGCAAAACATCCCAGGCGGCGAAATTTACCAAGCACTTGAAAAAGGCACCATTGATGCGGCAGAGTGGATTGGTCCCTATGACGACCAAAAACTGGGCTTCAACAAGGTGGCACCGTTTTATTACTACCCAGGTTGGTGGGAGGGTGGTCCGCAGTTGGACATCTTCATCAATGACAAGGCCTACAACAGCTTGTCGGCCGAAAACAAAGCCATTGTGGAATGTGCGGCGGCCTTCGCTCACGTGGATTGCCAAGCCAAATACGATGCACGCAACCCCATTGCTTTAAAGCAATTGGTGGCCAGTAAAACCAAGGTCTTGCCTTTCCCCAAAGATGTGATGGATTTAGCCTTCAAAGAGTCCATGGCCTTGTACGACGAACTTAGTACCAAAAACCCCAACTGGAAAAAAGTCTACGCCGACTATTCTGCTTTCCGCCGCGAACAAAACCTGTGGTTCCGCTTTGCCGAAGCCTCATTCGACCGTTATATGCAAAGCGTCAAGCT
>Ga0209355_1000193_pt1 | contig 36960 bp, 30 predicted proteins | sample LauGreSBDMM110SN_3_FD_187563 | JGI IMG/M metagenome (GOLD analysis project Ga0209355, IMG submission 187563) | Freshwater lake microbial communities from Lake Michigan, USA - Sp13.BD.MM110.SN (SPAdes) (version 2) | ecosystem: Environmental > Aquatic > Freshwater > Lake | place: Lake Michigan... | reverse complement strand
CGCTGACTCCATCTCGAAACTCTACTTTTGTCAAAAATGGAAATTGTCCAAATAGATATTTTAACGAGGCTTTCATCATCATATTATTTGTGATTCCTTCAGGTTGAATAGCATTTGTCATAACAGCTGACTTATCAGGATCTTCTCCCTTACCAAGGAAAAAAGAGATATAGTCCGCTTTATCACGTATATAAACACGAAAATAGTTTTCTTTTTCTTCTAAATACCCGTCATATGTGTGTGTTTTATTGCTAATTTTATCTAAAGCAGTAAAAGAAAACTGTTTTGACATAGGATACTATATTTTATCCGTATTATAAATCATAAATAAAATGTTAAATGGTATAAGAATTCAAACCAATAAGAATACAAAAAATATATATGTCGGCTGACAACGAAGATATTTTTTTGAACGATGTATGGACGTTGTATTTCCATAATCCAGACGACAACTCGTGGGATGAAAGTAGCTATATTCGGCTATGTGATATAAGTTCCACAAATGATCTCATCCATGTGTATAAAGCGTATAAAGATCTTTGGCAGCATGGAATGTTTTTCTTTATGCGCGAACATATCAAACCAATGTGGGAAGATCCTTGTAATCGCAACGGTGGTTGTATGTCCTTCAAGATTATGAAATACGACATTGGAAATGTATGGTTTGAGATTATTTCAAAAATATTAGGAGAAGGTTTTATGATAGAAAAAGAAAGAAAATTGTTATGGTCCAATGTGACAGGTGTTTCTATAAGTCCAAAACGGAGCTATTGTATCTGTCGTATTTGGATATCGGATAAAAAATTTGGAGAACCGCAGTGGTATGATATGAAAATTATACCGACCTATACACAAATATTGTTTAAAGCTCATCATGAAAACAAAGACTTTACTATTGATGACAAAAAATAAAAAGAATAGTTTAAATTTATTTTTATATGCCATATTAAATGAAGTATATTTATTATATTTATTATATTTATTATATCTTATATAATCTTGAAAAAATAAAGTAAATTAAAATTATTTTTGTATTTTATACTCGATCGTCGGATTGGGCAAGAACGAATTTTGCTTCTCCCAAATTGGCGACACTATATCGCAGGATCAATGGGAAATCATTTTTAAGGAAGATTTCCACCATATTGCAGAGATTTGTACATTTCGTAAACATCGAAAGATACTTCAAGGAAAAGACACCTTGGATGATGTCGCTTGTCCTTGTAGAACCATTTTTCACAATACTCAATCCTTGATTTTTATCCACACCGAGGATGGTCTCTTGAGTACAGAAATCTCCCTTGCAGCTAAAACATAGTTGCTTGTCGACATTACGGATCTCAATAAAATCTGCCAAATTATGCATATCGCGCACAATCTTCTGGAAATCCACGGACGGCATCGTGATGACGGTGGGGAAATCCGCAGGAGGAATATTAATATTCAATACATTGATATCAAACATGGAGAGCTTATAATTGGTACGAACATGCTTATCCGAGTTTTCAATACGAATACCCAAAAAATTGGCGTCGTCTCGCTCTACAAATAATGTAAGAACATCGCCATTGCTAATGGTCTTAATCAACATATGTAGCTTTAGCATATTGATACCTACATATAGCTTCTTTTCACAGAAATAGGTCTCAAAGCTTTCCGCATCCAGTTTCAAATGTACCAGCACAACATGCGTATTGTCCATGGCAACAATCTTCATGCCGGTCTCGTCAAATTCAAGATTAACATCCATAAGGATCTCCTTGAGGGCATCAATCACTTGTTTAAATGTGGTAGCTTGTATTGTCTTGATTTCCAAGAGATAGGAAGAGGTATCGTGTACCAGATCAGTATTCATATCATCTTCGGAAGACATTTTGAAAAATAGATTTATATAATTACATTTTTAATACATTTGCTCTTTAAATCAAGAGTATTACAAAATATGATTTAATCGTTTAATCGTTTAATCATTTAAAGTCTATAAAAATATGTTGTTAGTTTATTCATCTTTTATATTCGGTATTGTATCCTTGGTTGGATTATTTAATTATCATTGGACTGGTCCGGCATTTTATTTACAAATGGTATTATCCATTGTAAATCATACCGGCATAAATCATGATTATATTGGTAAAAAAACGATAAATTGTATAGATAAATTCGTAGCACATAGCATTACATTGCTAACAATGTATGAAGCAATTCAACTACCAATTTCATTCTCGTTGTATATTTATTGGGGATGTCTATTTTGGGTTGCTTGTATCTATAAATTTACAGGGCTATCAAATCATCCTATACATGGAGACTATTGGCACAGTACAGTTCATCTTATGTCATCCATTGGCACAATTGCTCTCGTGAAAACGGTTTCAATGTAAGAAATTATTAATATCATTTTTTATTATGTTTGAATATTTATTCGGTTTCGGTGACAGATTCAAGTTCATTCATTTTGATGATAGGGGATGATGATGTATCAATCTTATAGGCGGTAGGGGTATTCTTTCGCATAGAAGCCAAAGCTTCGGTAGCGGCAGTATCAAATTCGTCGCAAGTATTGCGGATTTCTGCCCATTTTTCGGCATCAACTCCTACCAACTTTGACTTTTCAGGTAGAGCAGGAAGTTCCCAAAGTATAGCAAGTGCTTGAGATACATCGCGCTTTGAATTATAATATGCCATCTTTGCTTGATTGTAATCAACATTGACAGGAGACTGCTGTAATATTTGCTCTATCGCTTCTTTATCATCTTGAAGGTAATTCATTATATATGATCTATGATATCGATGGATAATTTATAATACCATATATACACAAATATTCTTTAGATGTTTTCCGAAATCTCGTACGCGATTGCTTCATATGGATGCTCATAATCTACAGACGACATAGTTATATCGGATATAGAAGACGGTGTATCAGAGGTGTAATAAGCAGCCATTCTCTTTTTTGTAATAGGATCTATATAGATCCAGTTATCCAGATCAGGATTCGCGCGGATGCGAGGTACACCCAAACGTTCTTTCCATTGTATGTAGCCTCGTTCTTTCAACAATGCCAAAGTTTCTAATGGATGAAGACGCTGTTGTATATGGATCTTCTCGTGTATCAGAGTTCGTATAAGTTCCTTCTCGTTCATACTAAATCGCGATATATAATTGGATGACAAGAAAATCACATTTAGTCGTGTATGAGGAAGACCATCTTCATAAGTGCTTCCGCTTGTAGAAGCAAATATCCATGGGATACTTAGTAGATTTTTTGACATGGACGGGCATCCTTTGATTGACAATTTTGATATAAGTTTGTCTGCCTTTTTGGATGCTTCTGTAAGCATAAATGCTTCCGCCGATGTAAAAGATCTTGCCGATTGAGCACTCGTATTCGCATATTCTTGGTAAGAGGCGGTATGACGAGCATGAAGATCAAGAGAAGACAAATTAAATGTATAAGTATCTGGATCAGATACTATAAAATCAGCCGTTTCCTTTGCCGTCAAGAATTTGATATGTGTATTATCCGTAGGATAAACAACATTTGAAAAGGGTTTTGTTTGTTGCCTTTTTAAGAATACATATAGTACAAAAGCGATCACCGCGATACTTACTATAATGATAAGTACTCTCATTCTATTAAGTCTATTAACTCTATATCTATAGAGATAGTAGTAAAAAATAAATAATAAAAATTATAATAATATAATAAGTTAAAAAATAATATATACATAATGTTAACATTTACAAATAAAGTTAAAGACTATCGCACCAGAATACAAGATTTCGTATCAAGTCTTAAAAAAACAGATATATGGTATCTATATTTTGATAAAGCAGGAAGACCTACTGTTACAACGCATTTAGGTATTTGGAATTGTCCAAATACTCCAGAATGTTTTGTAGCAAAAGGTGCAACTCAAGGTTGGTGTTATGTATATATGCAAACTACGATATCATATCTCGTACGCCGTTATACAGATAAATCTGGAAAAGATACAATCATTGGAGATCCTAATGAGGAACATACAGGTAATTATTTTGATGGTTCTCAAATAGGATTTGCAAACCATGGTGATCATATGACACTAGGTATACAGCCTCACTATCCAAATGAAATCGAATTGCGTACACATTATACAACATATCAAGAAAATCCAACCGATTTTTCATATACACGTAATGAATTACCATGTAATATACTTTTAACTGAACATCAAAACAGTGTTGACGAGAATACAAAATGTATTCCTATCAAAAAAGATATATCTCAAATATTCACAATCGGTCAAATATATAACGGATTGCCATACGCACTAAATATTACAAATGCTATAAGTAAAATAGCATTAGGATTAAAAGTTGGAGGAGAAATAGAATATATAACATATCATGGCAAACGTTATCGTATACATAATGGAAAACGTGGTGGAAAATATATAATGATCAAAGGAACACGTAAATATATAGCACCTAGTGTCAGATTACAAAAGGGTGGTAATCCCTTATCATATAAAAATACGGAATTTGGCGATGATATAATAGCATTCCTTCGAGAACGCTTTATAGATCGTGTATTTTCTACATCACACTTGTCTATAAATGACGCTATTGTTCTCTATGATGAAACCTCGCAACTTGGACATAATACAAATAAATATATCGTATTTATGTATAATCTTGTAGAAGATAGGATGCTTCTTTTCTATGTAGATTGCCCACTTGTATTAATGGCATATTATGCATGGAAAAATCAAGAAATCGCTACAGCACAAGAGAAAGATGCTCTTTCTAGTCTAGATAATATTGCTATTCAAACTGTAAATAGTGTGATAGAAGTAAATGCTTAGGATATACAAGTGATTATTTATAAAAATATTACTTAATATAAAATAAAAAATAAATAATAATATTCCTATAAAATAGATTCCTTTGTATTCATTCTATGAAAGGAATGACAGAACAAGAGATTATACAATACTTCCTTAGCCTTCTCTCTCAAGTAAAACTTTTCCATTGGGCAACAATGAGCTATTCCAAGCACAAAGCATTGGATAATCTTCACGGATCTCTATCCGAAAAAGTAGACAGTTTCGTTGAATGCTACATTGGCAAGTACAAGAAGCAACCTCTAAAGTCCTTTACGATACAATCCAAGGCTGTTTCTGATACATCGGGTCTGGATAAATTCCTTGATACTACCTGCGAACAGCTTTCCGTTATGCACAAGGCATTTGAAAAGGATAAAGCTCCTGAGCTTTCTAACATTATTGAGGAAATGATGGCCGAAGTTGATCGCACCGTATACATGGCTAAGCTGTCGTAAATATAGTTGTAAAAGCTATGTACAGAAAAATAGGAATATATACAATGAAATCTATGTATACATAGAGGCTTTCAAATGTTTTGACATGCTAAACTCATCTGAGTTTTTTAAGTATTGTTTCACGATATGTGATGTTATTTTTATAGGAAGTTCTATCTTAACAGAATTATATACATCTTCTTTTTTATCCTTTTCAGAAAAAGCAGGGGAAAGGTTTGGCACATAACGGCGCATATTGATCCAACTAATAATAGCGTCAATGCCGCGCTTCAAATTACGAACACCTTCTTCGGGGGCAACACGTTCTATGATTTCTTCTATAATAGAAGTGTCAAATACGATGTCGTCTTTATTAAGATTATATGTGGCTAAAAGGCGTGGTATAAGATAGCTCTTTGCTATTTCAAGCTTTTCCTTTTTTGTATATCCAGACACGCGAATAGTAATCATACGATCCTTTAAGACAGGATTTACAAGGCTTTCGTCGTTGTAGCTAAAGACAATAAGGCACTTTGACATATCCAATGGTATTTCTGAGAAATAACTGTCGCTAAAATGATCGTTTTGTGTGCTGTCAGTAAGATGAATCAATACACTTGCTACCTCATCGCCCTTAGGTGTTTGAGATATCTTATCTAATTCGTCAAAATAGAGAATTGGATTCATATACTGTGCTTTGATAAGTGTTTCAGATATCTTACCAAAGGTAGATCCTTCATAGGTAAAATGATGTCCTGTCAATGCGGAACCATCTGATCCATAACATCCAAGAGAGATAAGAGAAAATGGGAGATCCAATGCTTTACATACACCGTCCTTAAGAAGGGACGTTTTTCCCGTACCAGGCGAACCCTGAATACCAATACAGTGTCCACCGGAGACAGGATTTGAAACCCACTGTGATAATATTCGCAGTATCTGTTCCTTTGCTTCCGTATGACCATATACGGTTTCATCCAACTTCGTTTTGATGCTTGAAAGATAAACGGAAACCTTTTCTATATTGTCAGTGCTGTCGGTGCTGTCGGTGCTGACGGTACTGTTTGGATTCGCATGAATGGGAAGCTCTTTGAAACGACCAAGTGGCAAACGATTTACGGCATTCAGCCAATTTCGTAATTTAAAGTATTCGCCTGTACCTTCGTGCATTCTTTGAAATTGTTCTAATTTGGAAAGAATAATTCGCTTGGATCCATCGTCCATTGGACTTTGTAGAATCTTAAAGCGTATTGGAAGCAAATCATTTATGTTTTGGATCTTGCGTATCCGCAGTTCCGTTTGTAAAACACGATCCTTGTCGTCCTTTGATAATTTTTCAATATAGGTACGCTCCTCCTTGTTGTATTCTTTCATGATCTTTGTTATGTCGTCCGAGGATCGGTTCCTCTTTCTGGAGGATCTTCGCAATTCTTTTTTACAACATTCTTTCTCTTTCGATTCTGCTTCCATTTCTTTCTCAATCATATTAATATTCTTTTCAAATTCGGCATCTTCGTCGTCTTCGTCGTATTCTTCCTCTTCTTCGTCGTCCTCATTATTACTTTTTTTAGCATTTCCTTGAATAATTAACATCATTGGCATTTGAAAAGGAGATCCAATCCCCATTAATAATGGAGTTAGTTTCTTTAATAATTCTTCGTCCATATTTTCGTTGTCTTCCTCCTCGTCGTCTTCCTCGTCGTCATCGTCATCGTCGTCATCGTCGTCCTCGTCATCGTCGTCATCCTCTTCGTCATCCTCTTCGTCCGTAGTATCTTCAATTTCCTCTTTCGTTTCTACCTTCGCTTCTACCTTCGCTTCTACCTTCGCTTCTACCTTCGCTTTCTCTTGTTCTTGTTCTTGTTCGATCTCTTCGCAAACTTCGATATCCGTTGGTACATAATCAGGATCGTTTATAATGTCATTGTTGTGAGAGCTTTCCGAAGATGTACCCGAACTTTCTAAAGGAGATGATGACATTCTTACATTTTACATAGGATTTGATTTCTTATACTCTTTTTGTATGTTTGTAAAAGCGTTTGATTTATTTTTTGTACCGGAAGTTATTAAATTTATTAGATTCTTTTTTTGCTATATTTTCCTATTCCTAAATATACAAGATGGCATAGTAGTAGCACAATCGGAATAAATCCGGAATAATTACACCAAAATCTACCGCCTACTTTATATATATGATATTTCCACATAGAAAATATAAAACTAGCGAGGAATAGAATAACCATTATATACCGCAAGTATCCATTAAAATTTTCAATTATTAATAGTAATACAATTAATACATATGAAATATATAAATATTGCATTCCATGTAAATAATTCCAATCCCATTTTAAACCATACCCAATCGGACTTTGACCAGTATAATTTACATTTAATATACAATAAATAGTATATGGTATTGTTATTAAAGCATATATTAATAGACCTATTTTCGAATAGTAACCAATTTTTCTCTTATATATCCAAATAAGAAGTGCAAGTATAAATGGATGTATATGATTTGTTATGATTGCTAATTTAGTAACAATTTTATTAACTATTGATGGTGGTGTATTTTTCCAAAATATATAGTCATATAATTGCATTATCCCAACAAACATCATATAGAGTATTGCAATTTTTAATTCAACATATGTTGTGAAATATAATATGATAGTTCCCGAGATTATTACAGATAAAAAAGAGTTGATTGAATCTTTCGGTGTATAACACATAACTTTCTATATGAACGTAAGATTTATTATACTCTTTTTGTATGTTTGTATGTTTGTAAAAAATTTGATTTATTTTTTTGTACTATATAATTATATGGTAAAACTGGATCTCCGTGTGGATATTTGTCACCGCAATAACTGTAAGCTGGTCGACAGCATAAAAGCGCTACCTACGCCTTCTTTATCCTCAAGCTATCTCTATTATAGGGATCTAACCGATCTAAATACGACGATTCGTAATTATTTACAACACAGTGAGCATCTTGAGGAGAGTATCTATTTTTTAGATCTCGGCGAGATAGAACGACTTTATACCACATGGGAGGAGAGGTTTCCAAATATACACCCATATTATGCTATTAAATGTAATCCGGATCATGGGTTTATAAAGAAATTAGCAAAGCTTGGGGCAAATTTTGATTGCGCCTCCATAGCAGAAATAGATCGTATATTGTCGCTTGGTATATCTCCAAACCGTATCCTATTTGCCAATCCCTGTAAGCGGAAGAGGGACATTATAACAGCATATCGTATGGGGATACGAACCGTTACATTTGATACGGAGACAGAACTTGAAAAGATTGGTGAGGTTTGTCCACGGATGAAATGCGTATTGCGTATTTATGCGAAAGATCCAGATGCGAAATGCCAATTCTCACACAAATTTGGATGTCCCGAGGAGAAATGGGAAAGTATTATAGCAACAGCAAAACAATACAATTTGGATATCACGGGGGTAAGTTTTCATGTAGGATCGGGCGCCAGTTCCGCAACAGCATATGAACGGGCTATATATCATGCTCGTAAGTTTCGTGATATGGCACACGAAAATGGATATACTATACAGCTTATAGATATTGGAGGAGGTTTTGTATCTCATGCTTTGAAAGATATTCCCGAAACCATACAATCGGCGATTGCCAAATATTTTCCACCAGAATTGGGGTGTCGTTTTATTGCGGAACCTGGGAGATATTTCGCAGAAACATCGGGATATTTAGCAACCAATGTCATTGGTATACGAAAAACAGAAACTACCCGAGATTATTGGATTACAGATAGTATCTATGGATCCTTTAATTGTATCTTTTACGATCATTATACACCAGAAGCAGAACCATTGACAAACAATACCACGATGTATAAAACAACCCTTTATGGACCTACATGTGATGGTCTTGATAAAATTCAAGAGATGGATTCTTTTCCGGAATTGAAACTGAATGATTGGGTATTCTTTCGTAGAATGGGAGCGTATACCCTGTCAGGGGCATCCAACTTCAACGGGATCCCATTCCTAAATGCTCATATTATTTATCTATTACATGCAGTTAGTTAAAGCGAAACAAAATTTTTAGAATATTTATTTTTAGACTCCATATCAAAAATTGACATGATGTCAGTGATCTTCTTTTTCATATAGAATGTAATATAGATAAAGATATAAGGATTTAAATTAGTTTAGTATATAAGTAACAAAATCTATCTTCACACTGAATAGGGATACAATTAAACATGTCGGTATACAAAGAACTAAGTTATGATGCGGAAATAGATGTCGTGAAAGGGATACAATTTTCAGTTCTCTCACCGGATGAAATAAGAAAGAGATCTGTTGTAGAGATTGTTACCAATGAGGGGTTTGTAGGAAATAAACCAGTAGATGGCGGTCTCTTTGATTCTCGTATGGGAGTTCTGGAACATAATCAAAAATGTAGTACTTGTGATCAAACAAATATATTCTGTCCAGGGCACTTCGCTCATATTAACCTCGCCAGACCCATGTATCACGCCATGTTCTTTGATATTACAATTAAAGTGATCAAGTGTGTATGTTTCCGTTGTTCCAAGACACTCATCTCACCCATTGATAAACCATCCAGTCAGGTTCAACAGAAACAGCAGGATGAGCTGAAGAAAGCAATGGGGGTTAAAAATCTACAAAAGAGATTTGACGCCATCTACAAGATTATCAATCCCAGCAATACAAGCACAAATCGTGGTATTCGCTGCGGAGATAACAATATGGATGGTTGTGGAGCAAAGCAGCCAAAGATTGTGAAAGAAAACATGATGCGACTGATCTCTATTTGGAAGAATGATGCTGCCGAAAAGAAAGAGGATCGTGAAATACGGAAAGAATTGGCAGCCGAAGATGTTCTGCGTATCTTCCAGCGTATTTCGGAAAAAGATATGGAAATGCTTGGATTTAATCCGCAATGGAATCGTCCCGAATGGATGATCTCTACCGTATTACCTGTTCCGCCTCCGGCAGTGCGACCGAGCATTATTGAGGAAAATGGGAGACGCGAGGATGATCTTACACACAAGTTGAGTGATATTATCAAATACAATCAACAATTGCGACAGAAGATTGAAAGTGGGAATGTGAATCAAGATCACTTCAATACGCTCAGCATGTTGCTACAGATTCATACGGCAACATTCCTCAACAACCAGATTCCTGGTGTTCCTGCTGCTCAACAGCGTAATGGACGAAAGCTCAAGTCTATCGCGGATCGTCTCAAGAAAAAGGAAGGGCGTATCCGTGGGAATCTTAATGGAAAGCGTGTGGATCAGTCGGCGCGTTCTGTGATTACACCCGATCCGTATATTTCCATTGATGAGCTTGGTGTACCGATTCGTATCGCTATGAATCTCACTTTCCCCGAAATTGTAAATGAGAACAATATGGAAGAGATGCAGAAGCTTATTCGCAATGGTCCGGATACTTGGCCTGGTGCTAAGTATTTGCGTATCCACAACAAGCACACGGTGCGCCTGAAGAATGCTGTTCGTGATAAACTTGCGAATGAAATCCAAGTGGGTGATATTATTGATCGGCACTTGCGCGATGGCGATTATGTGCTTTTCAATCGTCAGCCCTCTCTTCACAAAATGAGTATGATGTGCCACCGTGTCAAGGTCATGCCATACCAAACATTCCGTTTGAATCCTACGGTTTGTGCACCATATAATGCAGATAAAAATTCGATGTTTGCAATAGGCAGCTGCCCGCAAGGGAAAACCAGTATTACTGCCTAGTGGCGCATTTATGCGCTGCGACACACCTTGTTGTTCGGGAAACCCCTTAGAGCCTTCGCTACCAAGTCATGTTTGGAAACATCATGATGGCTGAGAGTAAAACCTCAGGTATGGTAATAATGCGAGGGATTGGGCAATCCGCATGGCCAGTACCTAAACCCGTTATTGCAAGGGTATGGTACGCCGTCAGAGACTGAACGGGTGTGGGTCATCAATGAAAGGTTAGCAACCTTGAGATGGCTTAAGATACAGTCCACCCTTCTAGGGAAACTTAGAGGATCAGGTGTTCGATGGAGATGAGATGAATGTACATATGCCCCAAAGCGTACAAACCATGTGTGAGTTGATGGACTTCGCATCGGTTCCGTACCATATTATTACACCAAAAGACGGAGAGCCAATCATGGAGGTCATTCAAGATACCATGACAGGCGCTTTCCGTCTCACAAAAGACTATGTTCGCATGGGTGACAAAGTGTTTGCCAATCTACAGATGGTAAATAGCTACTTTGATGGTCACTTGCCTGAACCTGTTGATAAGAAAAAACACGAATATAACGGCTTCCAAGCTTATTCTCTTATCTTGCCTCCTTCCTTCTATCTTGAGACCAAGAATGGTCAAGAGGTACAAGTCAAGGAGATAGATGAGAATGGTAAGGAAGTCACAAAAACCGAAAAAGAAAAAGTAATTATTAAAAATAGCACGCTGGTGTCGGGAACATTGGATAAGACCACCTTCAACAGTATGTCTCGTGGAATCATTCCCGTGATCTTCCACGATTATGGACCATTTGAGCTTCAGCGTTTCTTGGACAACACACAGAGGTTGATCTGCCGATGGTTGGTGACCGCCGGTTTCAGTGTAGGTATCAGTGATCTTGTAACCGATGATACAACTGGAAAGGCGATGAAGGACACGGTGACAGCGATGAAAGCCAAGGCATATAAGATCATTGATGACGCCCGTCGTGGCAAACTGGAGAATAAGACGATCTTCGCAAACTCAGACAACTTTGAGAGGATGCTTATCAATGTGCTCAATGAGGCAAGTTCGGAAACAGGATCTATTGGTCTCAAAGAGATCAATGACAAAACAAATCGTATGATCAATATGATCAAGTCAGGAGCGAAAGGTAAAAAGTCAAATGTTGCTCAAATGATTGCTCTGGTAGGTCAGCAGAACATTGAAGGCAAACGAGTAGGCTACGGATTTACAGATCGTACTCTGCCACACTTTACCAAATACGATGATGGTCCGGAAGCTCGTGGTTTCGTGGAGAACTCCTTCATCAGTGGTCTCACGCCTCAAGAAGTATTCTTCCACGCGATGAGTGGACGTGAAGGATTGATCGATACGGCTGTAAAAACCTTCCAATTCTGAGGGTTGAAAAGCAACTTGCCAAGGAAATTACGAATAACCTTGGACAAACCTGTTAGTGGTTCGTATATAAATACCACGGTTGCTAGTAGTGTCGCATTTGTGCGAACTGCAACACTGTCAAATTGCTGGAATCCCCTAAAGCTTACAGTACCAAACGGAAAACGAAAGAAATCCGAGGCCAAGAGAAAAAACTTGGGTATGGTAAAAATCTGTAAGATGAGCTTAATAAAAAGTAAAATGGGCAATCAGCAGCGAAGCTCTAAGGTAACTCTTAAAAGTTACTATGAGTAGCGTTCAACGACTAGACGGCAGTGGGTTGGCTTAAAACACCAGCTTAAGGTATAGTCTATTCCCGTCTGGAAACAGCGGGTATTAAAGCAGAAACTGGATATATCCAGCGCAGACTGGTAAAGGCAATGGAAGATTGCAAGATCTATTATGATCAAACCGTACGAAATGCTGGAGGAGCAATTATTCAATTCATTTACGGTGAAGACGGAATGGAGGGTACAAAAGTTGAAAAACAATTTATTCCTACGATTGATCTGGATATGATTGAACTTGATACGAAGTATCACTTGCGTCCTGAGGATGCTCTCCAAATCCATATGCATCCGGAAGCATTCAAGCGAATGTCCGGCGACACGACTTGGATGAAGCGTTGTGATGAACAATTCCAACAAGTTGTAGAAGATCGTGAGTACCTCATCAAAGAGATTTTCAATGGCGAAAAGATGAATATGATCATCTATCCTATTCCCTTTGATCGTATCTTGAAGAACGCAAGGGCGCGTATCACCGATGCTGGTCTGGATGGAGTACCTTCTGATCTAACGCCCACTGAGATTTTGGATGAAATTGATCGTCTTAGCAAAAAGCTATATATCAATGTGCCGAAACAGGGAACTCGTTTCCTGGAAATCCTGTTGCGTATCCATTTGTCGCCCAAACCGATGATTATGCGTTATCATATGACGCGCGATACTTTCAAATGGATTGTTGATGAAATTGAACGGCGATATTACGAGGCCATTGCTCACGCAGGAGAAATGGTAGGTATCATTGCTGCTCAATCTATTGGCGAGCCAGCCACACAATTGACGCTCGATTCGTTCCACAGTTCTGGTACGGCTGCTGCCGTGAAAGCAACATCCGGAGTACCACGACTCAAGGAACTGTTAAGTGTAACAAAAAACATTAAAACCCCTACTCTTCGTATTCACTTTAAAGAGGATATCGGTACCGTCGTCAATCCATCGGAGAACAAAGACAAGAAAGTAATTGACGAGAATGATCCTGTAGCAGCAGCAAAGGGGCGTGTTCTAACCCTGATGCACAAGTTTGAGATGACGAGCATTTCCAATATATTAGAAATGTCCGAGATCTTCTGGGATCCACCAGGAAATAATGGACTTTATACGGGAATAGCAGATGACAACGGTCTTCTTGAACTCTACCGGATCTTCCAACGCGTAAATCCACAAGAATGCTACAGCCGATCCCCATGGATTCTTCGTATGCGTCTCAACAAGGAGAAGATGCACGCTCACGGTCTCACGATGTTGGATGTGTATATTAACATTGAAAAGTCTCACGGTGATGCTATTGAATGTATCTTCTCGGACGACAATGCGGACGAACTTATCTTCCGTATTCGCATCATGGATACAAAAGCGAAGGAGATTGATATTGAAGATACCGTAGCAGCACTCAAGGCAATTGAATTCAATATCATCAACAATGTGATCCTGAAAGGAACAGACGGCATCCGTAAGGCTTCCATCCGTATGATTGAAAGTAAAAGATACAATCCAGAAACGATGGGCTTTGATAACATTGCGGAATGGATTATGGATACAGACGGCACCAATCTGGAAGCATTGTTGGCAAATCCAAATATTGACAAGACGCGTACGATTTCAAATGATGTATGTGAGATTTACAAGACACTTGGAATTGAAGCCGCCCGTATTGCTTTGTACAATGAGATCATGGAGGTCATTCGTGAAAGCTCTATCAATTATCGTCATATCGCTCTGCTTATTGATACGGTGACAAATCGTGGAAGTCTCATGTCCGTTGATAGACACGGTATTAACCGAGCAGATGTAGGACCTTTGGCAAAATCGTCCTTTGAGGAAACCACCAATATGTTGATTGATGCCTCTGTATTCAGTGAATATGATCGTATCAATGGTGTATCCGCAAATATTATGTTGGGTCAATTACCTCCTTGTGGTACAGGAGATTGTGAAATTATGTTAGATGAGGTTCGCTTTGCTGAACTTCTCAAGGAATTACCGCAACGCCCTGTGGCTATTAAAATAGAAAAAGAACCCGAAGTCGTAATTACAGAGCCTTGTAGGCCACAAGATATTGCTTTCAATTTCGAAATGCCAACTTCCTCGCGTCCTGTTGCCAAACTACCTGTTCCAAATATCATCTTTACATAAAACAAAAACAAAATATATAATTCCGTCTTTATTTTTAATATTTTTTATTTTTATTATAATATCGGCTGCTTGTTTATCTCAAGAAAGTAATTCATATTATCTACCATAAGAAATATATGCATACCAATGGTTGCTGCTATATGGATCTTATTATGAATGTAAATGACAATATAGTGATTTCGTGAATATTCATAAACATTACCAACGTGTTCGTATGAATTATACATTGTATACGTATATGCCAGAAACAAGGTTATAACCCATGTTATAGGATTATTTAGATGTAAGTACAAACAAGATCTATACATAACATAAAGCCAATTCGTCACACAACCAGCGTGTTCAATCATATATATGAAATATCCACCATTATAGAGAGATGGATCTCCGTTATGAGCATAATTTATAATAGAAACTTGATTATGTATGAGCCACATAAGTCCTAATACATACCGTCTAACATAGAAAGCATGTACCACAATGGTAGCATATAAACACGAACTATAATCAAGAATCATATTTATAATTTATAATTTACAATTTACAATTTACAATATTATGTTTATTATATCTCATATTTTTCATTATTTACATTGTATATGGTATAATCTGAAAAATTTGATAACACTCTATAATTTTTGGTATCATAACATATAATACAATACATTACGCTCATATCCAACGTAAGCAAAATGTCTTCCACATGTTCTATGGATTGTGAAGGATACAATCAATGTATCCAAAATATATATAAAAATGTAAAAACGTGGGGTGATATTATTGAGACAAATATTAATTTTCTAGAAGGAAATCAAAAAATAACATTCTATTATTCAAATGAGTTTCATGACGATTTCTATAATGAGAATTTATGGATCATTGAAAATGATATGTTTCGTCTAAATAGGGAATTTCATATCTTCACCCACGAGGGTCAAAGCAGTATGATCTCCCATGACAATATTGTTCAACGTGGATACATAGCGTTCGTATGTCAAAAGAATTCAGCATTTATTGATCGTCTTCTCGAAGATGATCGTATTTATACCTTTGCCCGAGAAGAATATACAGATGGTAGGAGCAGGATAATTCATAATTGTCCTGATGAAATTGCTCTTACGCAACCGCATGGATCCAAGTTTAAAATAGATATGTACGACCAAGATGACAACGAAATCATTTCCCTTACAAGCAAATTCCCAGATATCCAATCATTGTTTGAAAACGCAACACATGTCTTTGTTATGATGCGTGAATTTCCAACTAAAAAATTAAAAAATATTCAAGTTACACAATGTGTATTGGATGCCCTTGAAAAATAAATATAAATTAAAATAAATACTAAAATAATAATATAAACCCGAATATTATTTTAGTCTTTTTCTTTTTTGCCTTTTCTCTTTTCTTTTTATTATTTCTTCTTTTGTCGCTTGATAGGCGTGGCAAGACAAATCTTTCCTTCCTCACTTACGAAGATAAGCCCACGAGCCTGATAATCCGCAATAATATGAAGGGGGACATGTTCGAAAGGATCTTTCATTTCCATAATTTGTTGAAGACGATGTTGCGAAGGAATCACTTGTTGTTCCGGTGTATTTTCACGAGACCGATCTGTGCCGTTCTGCATATTGGTATTCATTGAAGTCATTTTAGTTTAATAATAAATCATTCCGTGTATTTCATATTTTTTGAAAAGAAGACAAAAATTGATATAATAATAAAAAATAGATCCTACATTAATATCAATATGGTCGATAGATATAGAGTCTATTTTAGATAGTTTTATTTTTTTATTTTTAATTATTTTATTACCTGACTCGCTTAACCCAGATGATCACATAGCACTCCGTGTTCTTGTCAGTGATATCCTTGTAGCACACATAGCATCGCAGGGTCACATCTCCTATGCTTTTCATACCAATTATCGTCTTGGGCATATTGCTGAGCTCCCTACCGGGACGCGTCGTCACAAGACGGAGAATATCATCATAGGACTGCACTTTCGATCTTTTCGTGGTTACACACATCTTAAATCCATTCGAATCAAGCGGGTAGTTATCATTCTTCTCGTGGGCGCGACTATTAATTTTCTTCACACACTGGTTCATGAGCTCCAAGGTGGGGAATTCCTCAAACTCTCTCTTGAATGGGGAAACCACCGGGTTCTCGTCTCCCGGGAGATTTGCCGCATTTGGCGGGTTCAGCATCGTCCTCCCCTTCTTATTCACGTTACGGTTCTTCTTCTTCATCCCTGCGCATTGGTAATCCCCTGAGCAGTCATATCCCTCCTTGTAATGCTGGATATACTCCTCCATGGCTTTTACAGAAGTGCGAAATGGACCCGTGATATGACCACCTTCGAGAATGTCCCTCCAGTAACCCGACAACCTTCCAGGGAACCCCTGTGTCTGCACATTGTTGTCTACCTTACCAGTGTACATCTCGTGACATGCACCGATCCGCTTCTTGTGCTGGTTCGGGATCAGGTTGGCTCTGCGAAAGAATCCCTTGACCGCGATGACAATGTGATTGGACAAGGGATCTAGGAACAGCTCCTTATACTCATTGTCCTCGATCCGCTCCTCTGCAGTGTGAATCCTAAACTCTACTTTTTTGTTCTTGCAGGCATTCTCCACATTTACGCGGATGTTTATCTTTTTGCTATCCCTCACACGAACCAGGTGAATCCGGTAGTCTGCGCCATATCGATCTATAATGTCTTCCTGTACCCACCTCTCCGCCTCTCCTACCGTGTTCAAAGGATAGAACTCCTGAATAATGTCCATCTTCAGAAAATCCTCGTGACCGATATAATTCTCAGGGATCGTCATCGTATAGGAGCGGTGCATGTTTCCCCACTCATTCAGGTCATCCATCTCGCGAAACATGGTAGCACTGATGAGCACTATATGGATATTTTTCTCCTGCAACAGCTGAGCATTTAGTAGCCCCGCTTCTTTCAGTAGAAAGGTCATCCTCTGGTTCTCTTTATTGGCCGTATCAATCTCATCAATGATCAACAAGCCGTTTTGAAGGTCATTCGTTAAGTTCATCTTCATCAGATCGCCGTGGTGGAAGATATTATCACGAAAGACACCCGGAGCCTTCTTCACAAGGTCCTCACGCCATTTCACATTGCTCATACCTGTGAAGACCCTCACGTTGCGATAATTGACAAGGTGATCATCCTCCTTGTGCGTCGTCATGCGCATCGCAATCTCTACCATTAAGCCATCTGCTCCCACCTTGGTAAGCTTCTGGACACTTACAATACGAACTTTTTCCTTGCAAAACATATCCACAATTGCCTGGGCATCCTCCTTCTGGTTGTCAAAGATATACTCTTTCGTCGCAGACGTATCCTCTTCCATAAACTTCATCTTATTGCTCATCACAGCATCGTTGTAGGAAGACATCACCGTCATCCTCTGCGTCTCCCTGTATTCCGGACTCTGGAAGATATTGTTGTTGATCATGATTTCTGCAGATTTTTACACTAAATTCTTATTGCATACTGTCAATTTTTTGCATAATTTCAAAATAATGCAAAAAATCAAAAATTATGTTTATTATGTTTGTTTTTCTTATTGAGAGTCATGCGCGATTTAAACATAAAATTACTTATTATTCTTAATGAAATCTTTACAATATACATTAAAAGGTGAAATTGAGGAGATTAAGGACAAATACCATGGTATTCCAATCTTTCGAAAATATGTTGATATAAATCGTTCTAAAAATGAATTAGAAATTGCTAAAAAATTATTACAGCACCCATGTCCGCATTGTGTCCATATCTATACTATTTATGAAGCGGGGATGAATACATATATAGATATGGAAATCTTAGATACAAAAAGAGATCTTCAATCTGAAAAGGAAAAAATATATACGGATATTCGTATGGGTTTGGAAGAATTACATCTCCATCAGGTCGTATATATTGATCTTAAGGATGATAATATTGGATTTTCAGAAAAAGATCAAGTATGGAAAATATTTGACTTTGATGCTTCCGGAATTTCAGATGCTTATTTTGAAAAATGGCTTATTGAACCACCACATTATTATGCCTATAAAAAGGTGATTAAACAGTGTTATCAAATAGATGATTCTATCGTTTATTTTCCTGTAGAAAAATATGTAATATCAAACTTGCTTCTCTTTGATAAAATTATATACGATGACTTTATTCAGGAACTTAATGCAATGGGTTAGGGATGTTAATAATTCATAATATAAACTAAATATATGATATTTTTAGTTTTGAACAGTTTAACCATTTAAGAAATAAAATAGTAAATATGTTGGGACTGTTATTCCATGAATTACCATGATGTTTATAAACTATTTTCTGAAAAAGAATGTACCATCCTTGATACAGAACAGGAGTTTAATGATAAAAAGAACCTTACAAAACAAAAATGTTTTCATCATGTTCGTGTAGACTATATAGCGTCATGTGGACATACAAATAAGGTTGTTGTAACTAATTTTAAATTACGAGGAACTGGAATTTTATGTAATAAGTGTTCAAATCAAAAGATATCAACTATAATGAAAGAGAAAGGAAATATTACGACTACAACTGAAGGCACTGGCTATATATTTTTAAAAAATATATTAGCAGATCATTTTACTATTGAGAAAACATCTGAAGGATGTGAAGCAGATATGTTGATATGCCCTATTAATAATACAGATAATACAGATAATACAGATAATAGAGGGTGGTTAAAAATACAACTAAAAACGACAATTGAAAGAGTGTATAATATGTATTCATTTACTGCTGTTCCATATAAGTACGGTAATGATGTTGTATTTGTCTTTTTATGTGAAAATGACAATAAAATATGGTGTATTGAAAGGAGTGAAATAGCAGCTCTAAAATGCAAACTTAATATTTCTAAAGTGTCAAAGTATGATAAATATGAATGTACAATTACTTCAATAAAAGAAAAATTACATAGACTATATGATGAATATTTATTATCATCAATGTTATGTACATTGGAAAAAGGATGTCTCCCTAAAAATATTTATCAGCAACGGGAACAGAAATATATCAAAATTCGCGAATCGCTTTTACCTGAATGGAAGTTTGAATATACAGTAATAGAAGGTTTGTCATATGATTTTATAATTTATGGACAACGAGTACAAGAAAAAGTATCTAATGCAAGAAAAAGGGAAGGAATGTACATTATATCTTTACGACGCACAAAGGGTATTTGTGATAAAATAAAAAAAAGAAATTTCAAACCATATGAAAAACAAGATTTTGATATATTGTGGGCACATATTGAAGATAAAGGCATATTTTATGTAATTCCGATAGAAGAATTAATAAATCATGATTATATTACAACAGAACAACACAAAGGAAAACAATCATTGATAGTTGATATAAATAATAAAAATAAATGGTATTCTAAGTTCCAATTTAGGAATGATAATATTAAAATAGATATTTTACAAAAATACTTATTAAATAAAAATAAAGACTGCCCCGACGGGGATCGAACCCGTGACCACTCCATCGCATATATATAACAGTGGAGTACTCTGAACCAACTGAGCTACGGGGCAAAATTGTGAAGAGAAAATAGTGGGAACTTATTCTCTCTTCACCTATTTAATATAATATTTCTTTTTAAATGGTTTATAATTTAAAATTATTTATCACGATGAGCCTTGATAATTGCTTGTATTTCTGCGGAAGCATCTGTTGCGGATGAGAAATAGAAGCTACTCTTACCAGATACGATAAGGCTGTACATATTCGCTTTATCCTGTTTATCACCTTTTTCTGTATCTTTCTCACGATAGATCATAAGTAAAGGTCGCTCTACACTCGTGTGTCTGTTTGAATAAAGTATAGATGAAAGTCTCAACTTTTCTATATCGGTTTGATCTTTCTCTTGATCCTTTTCTTTTTTAGAGATACTGTATGGTTTTCTATATATAATAAGAACAAACATATCAAACATTTGTGCCATAATCCGGAAATCAATATCCATAGGCCATATAGGTGTAGGATTCATTTCGGATATTTGTTTTAGTTTATCTGTAAGTTCTGCCCTCTCACTCCACATATAATTAAGAAGTTCGTCGTCTTTTATGCTCTTATTTTGTTTCATAGTTTGTATTAACACCTTTCGAAATGTCGGTTCTTGTAAAAGTGCCCCAATTACTTCTTTAAATTCGTTCTGTTGAAGTCCAAAATAGCTGGCTATCTGTATATAACGAGCATGTACAATGTCTTCCCATGTAAATGGACTACGAATTTTCGCCGCCAACCATTTTGTAAGATTTGGAATATATTCAATCTTATTCTTTTTAAGATGCATTAGTCGTATATTTGCTTTCTTCCATTTACTGGGCATATCTTCTATTTTTATATTTTCTGTTTTTGCCATCATTGGAATGATGTCCTTATCTTCTGGGCGCTGTTCCGTAATCGTAATAGGATAAACATCATCTATTTCCGGAACAGAATTCGTTTTAGGTGTTATAGCAGCACTGGGAGCCATTACATCTTTTGGAAGACCAACTTCAATTGCTAATTGTGAAAACATCCAATTGTCTTTTGATTCATTTGATGTATATACACTGCTATCGTAAAAACGGTATGGTGTCAACCGAATGGTATGTATCCATTTTTGAAGACTATCCCTGCCATATATCAAGGGCATTTCTTCAATTGCTGTTTTTACTTTTTTTCGTATGACAAAATTTACATTGTCTGTCCCTTTTTTCCACAAATCTTTTAATACGATTTCAAGAATCACAGATATAAATTCCTTGCGTGGAAGACGAATATGTTCTTTTACTTTATTATCATATTGGTATAGTAAATATTTAGCTATTTTTAATTGTATATCTCGCACAGCAAGCATCTCTTTATTTATATTCACGAACTCGTCTTGGTAATTTTGAGACATAATGGAAACAACAGGGACGACAGGTGACGGTGGTGGAATACGCTCAAAAATGTTAAATCCAATGGTTTGGCATTTACGCTTCCATATCTCGTATTCCGTACGATTTATTACAGAGAAACGCGCGGATATTTCTTCGGTATCTATATCCTCGTGATAACGAAGGATTGGATTCATCTTCATTCCCTTCAGCATATCCATAAGTCTTGGTAGAATCTCTAAGGAAGGTCGTTTGAACTGTATCCATATACTACCTCGTGTAATAATACCTTCAATACGAAGATCTGCTCCTAATACAACGATATTTGGCATATATTGTTTTGAACTAAATTCAAAAATACTATTTGTCCAATAGATCAAACCGCGTAGTTTTTCTATGGTCTCTAGTTCTTCTTGTTGATAGGCTACAGGGCATTTAAGTGCCACATTATGAATCATAGGATAATCATCAATCGGTATTTCCTTTATAGGAGGAGTATTAAGAGCTCGTATCTCAAGAGGCTCATAATATGGATATTTATAGCTACCGTGATGGAGAAGCATAATATACCGATTTTTAAAACGAGTGATTAGTTCTGTCATATCTTCGTATCCAATAAAATAGGGACACGAAAGCTTTACTGTATCCGCAGATCTATCTCTTTCCCATATCATTAAGAAAACACCAAAATATGCTAATAAGTTATACAACATACGCGTGTTCTTTTCATCATTTGATTGTAAATGATGTATAAAGCGTAAATATGCCTCATAGATCTTCATTTCCCGAATAACTTCCGTATTATGTTCTGGTGTATCACTACGAATCCCTATACGAGACATATAGTCTGGATATTCGCTAATCCATTCATACCAACTTTTATAGGAAATTTGAGGTACGCCATCATTTATAAATGCGGAAAGAACAGCTCCACCTTCTAAACTTATAAATGTAAGTGGATCTAATACCTTTATAATTTCCTTAATAAGCTTCTCTTTGTTATCCATTCCTAAAGCGTATGCTATGGAAATCATAAGACTATCCTCGGTATGTGTTCCAATGCCATGACGAACAATGGTCGGCTGTGTTGCTATATTGTTGGTCTGCTCCGCATATTCTGGGAAAAAAAGCCGATATAGGGCTAAAGGGACACTTCCATATCGTCCTTTTGAAGGGACGGGTTCGTCTTTCTTAAAAATATAGGTTCCCTCCTCATCAAGTTTAGCATTCTTTTTCTCTACGAACTTCTTATCTTGTTTCTTCTCTATCTCAACTGGAAGACCCGTTTCTCTATATACAATCAAATCTTCAAAGTCCTTTCCAGATTTAAAGGCTTTTTCAAATTGATCGGATTTAAAACAGCACGGGGAATATATATTCTTACCATTTTCTGTAATAATATTTTTATTAAAACCCACGAAACGATCTTTTGGTTCATCCCAAAGTACGACAGGCTTTTCATTTGTTTTTGGGCATTTTCCATTATTTTTAGCAAGTTCCTCTTTTGTAATAGCTACTCCTTCTGTCTTACACCATATTGATGGACATGTATAATGATTATTCCTATAAAGTATTGAGTTTGCTACTTTTGTTTTTGAAAGTTCCCATTCTGCTTTTGTCATCAAAAGTGGCTGACGATCCTGCTGACATCCTCTGGCATAATTTGTCTTATCGTTCGCAAATATGATACGATCCGCTTTTTGTAATCGTTCAAGAAGAAACCCATCTCCTGTTTTCTTAATTGATTTTGCTCCACCCTCAAATTCAAAAGAGCTTGAACTACTGCTTGAAGGAGTTTCTTTCTCCTTTTTTGGTTTTTTCTCTTCTTTCTCCTGTTCGGGCTTTTTCTCTTCTTTTTCAATTGGAATAATCTCGTATCTTTCTGCTTCTTTATGCATACTATGTATGGTATCAAATACAAGAGATGACAACCATCTTAGTGCTCTTTTTGCTTCCTCTATATTTGGTGAATGCTTTATGCCGAGATACAAGGTTCCATCCATATAATTTAATGTCATCATAATGATCTCTTCTATATCAAAATTGAGAGCAGGTCTTGTATATTTTCCTTCGCTGTGAGCATATCCAACTTCGTCTATTGCTCCTTCAATCTCTTTTTTGTCATATCCAAAACTAATTAATCGTTCTTTGATATCGTTTGTATATACACCATAATCAAGTAAGGACTGTATAATTTCTGGAAGACTAAATGGATATGTAAGATTTGATGCTCTACGGAAAACCATCCTTTTCTTACGCGTTTCCGTATAGGAATAAATCATATAGAATAGAGGAATCGCTTTTCCAAGAGCATCCGATATATTACGATATACTTGATCTTCATTGAGACCGATAACCGACATTTGAATAGCAATATCATAACTGATGTCCGCAAGTTGTACATCAAGAATAGGTATATCTAAAGATTCCTTGATTATATTTACGGCATTTATCACATGCTCTTTTACATCTTCAATCGTATTAAATGTGGTATCCGAAGAATCAATAATATATTCAATTTGAATCTTACCATCTTCTTGTATTTTCGTCATGGTATAAGTGCTTGATTTATTCCATACATCGTACATAATAATACATGGAACTTTAGGAATATTATATCGGTCAATCCATTTTCGCAAATCGTTTGTACGAATGTTATGTTTTTTATAGAGTTTATAGATTACGCGCGTGATGTCATCACACCATTGAATCAAAGGCGTTCTCTTTGTAGCGTTCTTGTTCTCAAAGATGTCCGCCAAAGAATTCTTTACGCTGGAAGGATCAAACGATGCTTCAAATATAACGCCTTTGAGCTTGGAAGAGGTGTTCTTTATTTCTGGCGGAGAGGCACTCCAAACATTCTGTAAGTATGACTCTGTAAGATGGATATATCGAGCAGGTATCAACTGTTCTGTATGTCGGGCATCCGGAAAATACATATGTAATTCAGGTTCCGTAAGTGCTGATTTTATGTCATCGTATATTACAATATTTATTTCTGTAGTTTCAATCAATTGGTACGAATTATATACCGGCTGTTTCTCAACAATGTCAATCTTCATGTTCCACGGATCAACGGAACCTGCTTTGATATTTAGAGTCGGCCATAAAAATCGTAAAATACCGGTATGATTCCAAGCAAATGGCAACACATTTGATATTTTTTGAGTCGTTTCTGTTTTGTTGCTATCCTTTATGCTATTCAAAATCTTTGTAAGGGCATAGGTAATATTGTCATCTGGCCATATAGTGGCATATATAAATGCTACTTTTTTAGTTGGTCTCTCCGCGAACCCTGTTAATTTTGTAAGTACGGCATTCCAATATTCCGTATTATCATTTGCTCGTTTTATATGGTCTCGTGTCTCTACGGGTATAGTATCCTCTTTGCCTACGAAAATATATAGCATAAATTTATTTCGTTCATACCATCTTCGTACGGTTGTAATAGGAAAAGTTCTATCAAATGTTGGAATTAAGGTTTGGGTTTGGGTTTGGGTTTGGGTTTGAGTTTGGCTTTCTGTCATTCTATAGACCAGGGGGTCTTATCTATTTGTGTATAGTATATTTTATCTAGCTTTTATGTAGAAATGCCAACAGAAAAAGAAGAGAAGCAACCACAAAAACAGACTTGTACTTGGATATCCTTACTTGTCGTAGTATTGCTTTTAGCTCTCGCATATTTTGCTATTTATCGCGACAAGAAGACAGTTAAGTCTTCTACACGAGGCGGTAGTTATTGGTCCGCAAAAGGAGGATGCGGTTGTATGCCTCCTAGATAAGCAAGTTTCGGTTTAATCTTAAATATTCATATAGAATATTACCAATAGCGCTAGCATTATGCTCGGAAAGTGGAACCAACGGTTCTTCATCCGGTTTTATTCCAAATATCTTCTGAACACATAGTAATTTTTTACATATTCGTTTGTCAAGAATATGATTAACAAACACGGATCCCATATCATTTAATTTTAAAAGTTGATAAAAGGAACAAAACATACTATATTCATTAGGTACTTCCGTTGATATGTGCATATATGGAGCGAAAATAGACATCAATTCTGTCGTATTATAAATATTTGATGTAAATACTTTTTTTTTATAAATGCCGAACCAATCCATATTGTCTTTATAAATATTCATAATATCTATCATGAATGATGTTGGAATTATTGGATTCCAACGATTTATTACAAACTTTTTATAAATTATTGTTTTAATAATAATAATATTTACAAATAATTTTATTTCGGAAGGCGAAATATCAAAGATGGTTAATAATGACACCCACATATTTCTTACCTTAGATCGTGTGTATTTTATATCTATGTATGGGATTGTATACAAATAAAATAGCGCTTGGAAACAATTCATAAAAAAACTGCCCGAATTTAAATTAGTATTGTACGCTTTTCTAAAATAGATTGATCCATATCTTTTCCACCATTTCCACGCTCGTCTTGATCTTAAAATGGCGATAAAAAATCCTTCTATATCAATCAATTGTTCATCTTCGTCGTCCATAACAAAAGGTACTTCAAAAATTGTGGGTATATCATCCGATAAAACAAAATTATCATTGTAATGATCAAAAATATCTTTATTAAAATACGGAAACATAGATGTTAATGGTGTAGAATAATAACATACGATATTGTCTGGATCTGTATCGTTCACAAATTGTGTCAGCGGTATCGTATCTTCTAAATATAAATGTTCAAGAAATCTCTTTTGAATTGGCGGGAACATCGTAGAATAATAAGATGGAAATTCACTTATCATGGGTACGGGATGATTTATATAAAGGACTTGCCAAATTTCATTCATTTCTATATTGTTGTCATTTGGATTCTTTTTGTACCATTTTTGAATAGCATCATATGCTTTACCAGAATTCCATATTTTGGCACGAACCATAGCAAGAAAAAGGGTAAGACCATTACATATAGTATAACATCTCGTATTAATAAGCTCACGAAGTTCCACTATACTTCCCGGTGCTAAATATACAGGATCGTTGACCATATTTACAGGGATGCCGTAATATATATTTGGAGCATTTTCAACATCCAGATTGAATACAGGAGATGTTATTCCAAATAACGAAAATCCATGTTTTTGTAGAAATAGATACATATCGTCTGGACAATCCGGATGAACATTTTGAGCATCTATAAAAATATCCGCAGATTTATCATCTATTAATACATACAAATGGGAAGATGATAAATCTTTATAAAATTTCTTATCATATTCAATGCGCATATAGTATAGAGATAACCCATTTATTTTTATTTCTTTCCATTTACGGATTAAATTATTTACAATACATGCGAGTTTGTCTGGATGAGCAACCTCATCACGAGGGCACAACTTAATAGGAATTCGTTTGTTTGGATGAACCACATAAATCTGGTTCATAAGAAAAATCTCTTTGTACTTCATTTCTATTTTACATATTATATATGATACCAATCCTTATATTTCTTTTAATATTTTTATGTTTATTTACATATCGGGTTCGGTTCAAGAAGATCGGATACCTGTCTATTTGTGGCGACTTTTGGGAGAATAATGGATGATAAAGTTATTGGAGAACTTAAATACATAGTTGGCTTTATTTGTTCTTTTATATTTGTCTTTGGTTTTGGTTTTGTTAATGGTGTTGTTGAAAGTTTTGATCCAATAAGGGTTGATTGGAGAGGGTATTTTGGTAAAGGTAAAGGTTTATTTACATCTACTGGTTTTGGTCGGGACGTAGAAGGAAATATGAAAGTTTTCATTCCAATATTTTCCTCATATTTTTCTTGTTTATCGCGATCAATGTTCTTATGATAGGTGCGTTCTGGTTGATTACCATTTTTCCATGGAGGAATTATTTTAGAAGATACTTTACTATCAGATTCTTCCCATGAGGAAGCATCATTTGCTATAGATGATCCTGTTAAAATATAATAGGGTTGTGGTGGATAAGCTGGAATTACTTTTGATTTTTTCTTATTCTTATCATGTTTTTTCTCGTATTTATCATGATAAATATCAAATAGCATATCTCTGTCAAGACCATTTGTAGCAAGTACTTCTTCTTCAAAATCGTTATATCGTTCATCCTGTAACATTTCTTTTAACTTGCCGTCCTTTAATTTGAATTTATAATCATAAAGGTCTTGATATGGAAGCACGAGATCGGAGTTAATTTTCTTATTAAATGTATCTTTGTATATTTTGTTAATCTTCTCTACATATTTTTGTTGTGCTATCATTATCATTAATTCGGGTGTTGTTGTATTTGTTTGTATTTTAATAATACGATAGTATTCGTCAGAACTATATAAGAGAACTCGAAGCTTATAGAAATTAAGGTTTTTCTTTTTCATACTTTTTTTGATTGATTTTAATTCACTTACCGTAGGATCACGCTGGAGTATTTCATTGTATGTTTGTATAATTTTTTCATTATCAGATCCTGTAGTACTTATAAAGCTTTCTGTGGTATAATATTTATATACCACAGTTATCGCTATAGCAATTAATAATATAGTGATTATAAATACAATAAGAAGAATGCTCATTACCTATATTTTCCTTAACAATTAAAAAGAAATCTATTATAGAGTATAACAAAATGAAAGAGTGTGATATCGTAATTGTAGGCGGAGGCATAGCAGGTATTTATGCCTCCCTCAAATGTTGTTTGAAAGGACTTCGCGTATGTACAATTGAAAAAGACAACCGGTGGGGTGGGCGCATACGAACGATTACGCGCGATAATGAAGTATATGAAGCAGGAGCAGCAAGATTTCATAAGAGCCATAAACGAATACAAAAACTTATAAAGAAATATGGCATAGAAACGATTCAGCTTGATAAAAGATTGAGGGAATATCGTTCTGTACAATGTGGTACTGCTCCGGTTGTAAATCCGGCATATGAACTTATCACTAAGATTGTAGTTGGCTCAAAAAACTATAAAGCTTCGGTACTACGTTCCATGACATTTGGTGAGCTCGCCGAGGAGATCATCGGTGTGGCAAACCGAGAAATAGCACAAGCCGCTTTTGGATACGATGGTGAATTTGGAGTCATTAATGCTTATGATGGGGCGCGAATGTTCTCCAGCGATTTTAATACATCGGAAGAATTTTATGTATGTAAAAATGGACTGAGTACGATTGTTGAGTCTATTGTAAATGATCTTACTGTTAATAGGGATTGGGAAGGGTTACTTGAACATCGTGTAATAGATATATCTAAAAAGAAAGGAATATATACGGTTACGGCAAACAGCATTGATGGGAAAAAATCTGTATTCAAATCTGCTTTGGTTATGCTGGCATTGCCAAAACAGGCTCTGCTTGATCTTGACATATGGAACCAACAACAACTAAATTATATTAATTCCGTTCAAGGCGTACCGTGCGAGCGTATCTACGCAAAATATGCTACACCATGGTTTGGCGATACACCGATTGTGACTACGGATATAGCAATTCGGCAGTTTATCCCGATAAGCAATACAACAGCAATGGTAAGTTATTCAGATTCTACACAAGCCGATGCTTGGAATAGTACAGCCGAATTAGGTACAGATATGTTGGCAAAACGGATACATCGAAATCTCAAGGAGCTTTTTCCTGAAAAGAAAGTTCCTACAAAGCCTCTCTGGATAGAGGCGTATCATTGGGATAATGCTATCCATATGTGGAAACCGAGAATAAATTCTGACAAAATTCGTAACAGTATCCAGAAGACGCTATGGGACAACGACGCTTCGGCAGGATTCTATGTATGCGGGGAAGCATATAGCAAACGACAATGCTGGGTTGAAGGAGCACTTCAATCCGTAGATGATATTATGCCCTCTATCAAAAAAGTACGACGCGACGGAGGCAGTGTGGATTGGAAAGGATGGGTCAAACAACATACAAATAATAAGAACCAACTACTCCTAGCAGATCTTGAAAAACTAATAGAATTATATCCAGATGCCAAATGGGTTTTGTTTAAGGATCAACTCATTGATCTTACAGAATGGTACTATAATCATCCAGGTGGTCAAACTCCTTATGACAACCATATGCACAAAGATGTATATCCATTCTTTACAAAAATTTCACATCATTATGCGGAAAAGAACAAAATAAAAGACGGTGTGATGAAGAAAATAGAAGAACTTACCATCGCACGGGTTGTGTAAATTTGTTATATTATTAAATTATGAGTAAACGCCCGTATTTGTTGTTGGAATCCTATTTATGATATAGTAACTACCTCGCAATGGTGTAACCGTACCTGTTGTATTCGTTATATTAATAACAAGAGTACTATTCAATGAAGCATTCGCTTCCACAATAGCGCGTAAATGATAGGCGTGATTTACACCCGTTGTTAAAGCAGGACTCGTAGGAAAGGTATTGGCGGTTGTAGCGGATTGATATAACGCTAATCTTATTCCTGCCCCAGTTGCAGTTCCGCCAACAGCAGCACCAGCATCGAGTGTGCCTGTTATATTTACAACATTTTGTGTAGTAGTCAATGTAATTATTATCGTATCTGTTGTTGTTTTTGTAAAATATAAGAATGCTTCTAATTCATATATTCCTCCTGCGATAAGATTGATAGCACTACTTGCTCCAAAATAACTAGCAATCGATGGTCCAATCGCAGAGCTATCTGCTGTTAAACGGATTATCTGACAAATTGGAAAATAGCCTCTCCCAATGGTAGTATCTACGGTTCCATAAAAATTCATACCATCATATTCAACGGATCCTGCCACTATATTTGTTAGATTCGTTCCAGATGTGAATAGAAATGGTGCTACCGTTGTTGTTCCTGCACCAACTTGTAATAAAGCACATGGAAGCGTCGTTCCAATTCCAATATTACCTGTTGTTATCATGTCGCCGATAATATCAAATGCTTTTCGAACTATGGTCGTTCCAATACCAATATTAGCACTACTATACATTGTTCCTTGGACGTGAAGAGCTGTCACAGGGGTAGCAGTACCAATTCCTACGTTACCTCCATCCGCAATACGCAGCGATGGTACCGTTGTACTTATATCTAAATCGTAAAAATCAGCAATGGGATATCCGGCACCAATTCCTTTTTGTGTCACGCTTAATGCTGGTCCTGTTCCTGACACATTACAAATAGAGAAATTACTGGACTGTTGTGTATATGTATAGATAGTTGTATTGGATCCTAACACAATAAGATTACTTGTAATTATCGTACCAGATAATGTAGTACCAATATAATTGTTAGCCGTGATTGTTCCGGAAGAATATACATTTCCAACCACATTCAAACCGTAAGCACCAAGGATGGTCGTTCCAATTCCAAGATTTTGTGAGATATAAGTATTTCCTACAATGTCAAGAGTTGTCCTTGGAAGTGTCGTACCTATACCAATATTACAACTTTCCATCGTCATCACTGTCTGCTTGGCAAGTGTAACTAATGTATTCGTAGGAGTAGAATTAGATCCCGTGCCCACATTTATTAACCGATGCGAACCAGAGATATATTTTTTGATATTTTGTATAGGATTATTTGAACTCATACGAAGAACCTACTTTTATAATATACAAAATAGTGTTATATAAAAATACACTCATAAGTTAATAAATATTAATATATTTATGAGAAAATACCAGTATTTCCAGAAGGAAGCTGTGATACTTTATAATAGCTCCCTCGTAATAATGTAAAGCCTGATGAAGATGATGTACCATTAATAGTAAGTGTGCTATTTAATGAAGCATTTGCTTCAATAATAGCATGTAATACAATACCATGATTTGTACTAGCAGCTAAAGATGCTGATACACCAAATGCATTTGCAGTTGTAGCAGATTTGAATAACGATATTCTATTTGTTGTAGCATCTGTAGTAATACTATAATTAACAAACCCATTTAAATTTACAACATTTTGTGTAGTTGTAAGAGTGATCCTCAATGTAGCAGCACCACTACTATTCTTAGCTATATACATATTCGCTTCTAATTTATATATTCCTCCAGCAATTAAATTAATGGAACTAGTTGTTCCAAACATATTTGTAATTGTACTAAATCCAGGCGCATTTGCTGTTAATAAACAAAATTTATAATTATTCGGTATATATCCGCGACCACTCGTTGCATCTGCTGTTCCATAAAATACTTTACCATCGTATTCAATAGCACCCGTATTTACTGCAGTACTATTTGTTCCAGAAGTAAATCGGAATGGAGCAATCGTCGTTGTTCCAGCACCAACTTGTAAACGAGCACGGGGAAGTGTCGTGCCAATTCCAATATTACCCGTTGTTATTATATCGCCAATAATATCTATTTTATTACGAATTATAGTTGTTCCAATACCAATATTCGCGCTTGTATATACCTTTCCTTGGACGTGTAAATTAGCAAGAGGGATCGTTGTACCTATTCCTACATTACCCCCGTCCGCAATACGAAGCGATGGTATGGGTGGAAAAATATCTAAATCGTAAAAATCAGCAATGGGATATCCGGCACCAATTCCTTTTTGTGTCACGCTTAATGCTGGTCCTGTTCCTGACACATTACAAATAGAGAAATTACTGGACTGTTGTGTATATGTATAGATAGTTGTATTGGATCCTAATACAGTTAGATTACTTGTAAGTAAAGTACCAGATAATGTAGCACTTCCACCGATATAGTTGGTAGAAGTTATCGTTCCTGATGAATAAATATTCCCAGCAACATTCAAAGCATATGCTCCAATGATGGTCGTACCAATACCAAGATTTTGTGAGATATAAGCATTCCCGATAATATCCAGTGCTGTTCTTGGAATAGTTGTCCCAATGCCTATATTACAACTTTCAATTGTCATAACGGTTCTCTTTTCAAGTGTCACTAATGTATCCGTCGGTGTAGCACCAGAACCAGTACCCGCATTTATAAAACGATGCGACCCTGATACATAATTTTTGATATTATTTATTGGATTATAAGAACTCATACAAACACTCTAATTGTATGGTATAAAAATAGTAAAAAATTTAAACATATGTTTATGAGAAAATACCAGTATTTGCAGAAGGAGCTTGCATCACTTTATAATAACTCCCTTTTAAAGGCACGATCGTCCCTGCGCTTTCTGTAAAATTAATCGTCAGTGTTCCATTTGTTGTAGCATTTGCGGATATACTTGCACGAATATTGAATGTATTACTTCCGCCGGTTGTCAGTGATTGTGATGCTGTAAATGCATTCGCAGTAGCACCCCCACTTACTTTATTAATACTTCTCGCTCCAGTTGCAGTTGAATTATTATATAAAATACATCCAACTACATAAACAGCTGAAACAGATGTAGTAAAAGTTACGGTTATAGTCCCCGCTGTTTGCTTTACAAAATAACAATTAGCTTCTAAATCATATAATCCTCCTGCTTTTAAATTTATAGCACTGGTTGTTCCAAAATAATTAGCAATTGCAGATCCAATAGCAGTCCTATCTGCTGCTAAACGGAATAGTTGACAACTTGGAAAATATCCGCGACCACTTGTTGTATCCACTGTTCCATAAAAATTTTCACCATCGTATTCCATTGCTCCTGCTGCTGCTGTCGTAAGATTCGTTCCAGATGTGAATAGAAAAGGAGATACTGTTGTTGTACCGGCACCAACTTGTATTCGAGCGCTTGGAAGTGTCGTACCTATTCCAATATTTCCTGATACGATCGTATCTCCTACCACATCTAATGCTTGTCGTATAATGGATGTACCAACCCCAATATTAGCACTACTATATATATTTCCTTGGACATGAAGAGCTGACACAGGAGTATCAGTTCCAATTCCTACATTACCTCCGTCCGCAATACGCAGGGCAGGTACCGTTGTACTGACATCCAAATCATAGAAGTCGGCGATAGGGTATCCGGCACCAATTCCTTTTTGTATTACGCTTAACGCAGGTCCTGTTCCTATTACATTACAAACGGAGAAATTACTGGACTGCTGGGTATATGTATTAATAACCGTATTTGATCCTAATATGATTAGATTACTGGTAATTAAAGTACCCGAGAATGTAGCACTTTCACCAATATAATTCGTCGCCGTGATTGTTCCCGAAGAATATACATTTCCAACCACATTCAAACCGTAAGCGCCGATAATCGTTGTACCAATTCCAAGATTTTGCGAAATATAAGTATTTCCTATTACATCCAATGTCGCTCGCGGAATAGTTGTACCAATCCCAATATTGCAACTTTCAATCGTCATTACGGTACGCTTGGCTAGCGTAACCAATGTATTCGTAGGTGTAGCACCAGAACCCGTGCCAACATTTATAAATCGGTGGGATCCCGAAACATAATTTGTGATATTTTGTACTGGGTTATTGGAACTCATACAAACACTCTATTTGTATGGTATAAAAATAGTAAAAAAATTAAACATAACTATATTATTATATTATTTTTTAAAATTAATCTACAAACGTAGGTTTTGTTGGCCATTCTGGTGTTGTAGGATCTGTTGTATTTTTGGGAAGATCTCGTAAGGCTTGACGATAAGCACGCCATACGGTTTCTTTTTCCAGAGTTAAATCTTGATAATCGCGAAGGAATAGGTAATCCGTATTTGTCAGCAATTGATTTCTTTGTATTCGCAATTCTTCCCACGGATCAACCGGTGGACTTGGTTCTTCCAGAATGGGTTCTAATGGTTTCGGTATCTCTGGTATTTTTAAAATGACCCAATCACTCCCGCTCCAAGAAACATAACTATCCTCTGGAATATCACAAGGCGGTTCTACAAACGTAGCATAGGCGGGTAATAAAAATATACCTGGTTCCAATGGACTTTCATCCGCATTATCTTGATATTGATATTTTCGTGTATATGGATGATAATGATATGTTTTCATTCATATAATTTATTATTATATAAATATAAATTTTAAATTACGATAAGGGATACGCGATCAATTGTATCGGTAGCAGCTCCATTCAATGCGGACACTAAAAGGGATGCTCTGGTATAAAGATAAAGAAACGATGAAGTTGTTGTTCCATCGGCATTGTATATAGTATTATCTATAGTTGCAACTGTAACCATACGAACACCATTGACATATACTTGAGCAATTACCACGGGAATCGTATTTGTTGCTGTATTAAAGATCACCTCATAATTTCCTGCAGCACTTCTATATACTCTTAATATATTGAAGGAACTTATAATATTAGCAACACCATTTGAACTTCTTGAATCAAATAGACAATAAGCAAACATCGGCATTACAGGAGCTGTTATAAGATGCCGAACGGTGTCATTTATTCCTAATTGATATGGTGCCAGAGTTGTTCCAATTCCTACATTTCCAGATATAATAGCATTTCCACCTTGGACATCTAATAATTGCAGCGGATTAGTAGTTCCAATACCCACATTTGTACTGAAATAAGATTGTCCTTGTATATGAAGAGGTTTTATAGGAAGTGTTGTTCCAATTCCAATATTTCCTGAAACGATGGCATCTCCTCCTTGAATATCAAATGCTTTTCTTGGTTGCGTAGTTCCAATCCCTACATTCCCAGAATTATAGTAGATCGCTGTATTTTGTTGAGTCCATATACTATTCACACTCACAGATTGAACTAAATTACCAGAAGGCGTGGAGGTTGGTATGATTGTCGGCCATACGGTAATATCTACAATACTGGCATAATCTACAGGAGTTGTTAATCCCACCGTATAAATGGTTTGTGTAGAATTGTAACTGAGAACTAAACTATAATCCGTAATACTTGAATTATAATAGCTCAATAATCCTTGTCCAACATAGATTTGGACGTTGCTGTAGGTACCACCATAGAATCCATCTTTGGTAAGTGTAAATGTGCTCTTCGTGGGATCTTGTACATATGTAACCGTTCTCACAGGAGGCACTTGTATATTCGTATTTACTATATCATCTGGTCCATAGGTAATTGTTCCAAGAACGCGTATATTACTTGTTTGAATATCCCCCTTTACATCCAATGCCTTTATAGGTGTCGCTGTTCCAATACCCACATTGGAACTAAGTATATATATATTTGTTCCACTGGTGGTCCATTGTGATGAACCGCCTCCTCCTGAAAAAGGTGTATTATTCTGATAAATTGTGCCTGAAAAGTTAACATCACCTTGTACATTGAGCATATAACTATTCATAATAGTTGTACCAATTCCTACATTTTGGGATACCAGAGCTTTACCTACTATATCCATTGCTTCACGAGGTTGTGCCGTACCAACACCAACATTACCCGTTGTATAATATATATCAGTTCCTGTTGTGGTCCACTGAGATGAACCTCCTGAAAATATTACATTATTTTTGTACAAATCTCCAGTAAAATTTATATCACCAGATACATCCAAAGTTCTTTTTGGCATGGTTGTTCCAACGCCAATATTACCACCATCTGCTATACGTAATGCCGGAACAGTTGTACTTACTTCTATATCGTAGAAGTCAGCTATGGGATAACCTGCTCCTACTCCTTTTTGGCTCACACTTAATGCCGGACCCGTTCCTGTTATATTGCTTATGGAAACATTACTGGTAGATATGGTATAGGTATTTACGGTCGTATTGGATCCCAAAACGGTAAGGTTACTTGTAATCAGAGTTCCTGATATTGTAGCAGTAGAAGCAGATATGGTGCCTACGGTGATATTTGGTGTTCCAGAAAGTCCTAAAGCATTGGAAGCAATGGTAGCTGAATTAGCTACACCTGCTAAGTTTCCAATGAATGTAGCTGCTGTCATTGTGGACGATCCAGCATTGATGGTGTTATTGTTTGTTGTAATTGTTCCAACACTAATGTTTGGTGTTCCAAGCAAATTGGAGGAATAAGTAGCATTGGAAGCGTAATCAGCATTAGAAGCAGAGATAGCAGCGTTAGCTATACCTGCTAAGGTTCCTGTGACTGTACCTACTGTGATGTTTGGTGTTCCAGAAAGTCCTAAAGCATTGGAAGCAATGGTAGCTGAATTAGCTACACCTGCTAAGTTTCCAATGAATGTAGCTGCTGTCATTGTGGACGATCCAGCATTGATGGTGTTATTGTTTG
>Ga0209355_1000189_pt1 | contig 37016 bp, 68 predicted proteins | sample LauGreSBDMM110SN_3_FD_187563 | JGI IMG/M metagenome (GOLD analysis project Ga0209355, IMG submission 187563) | Freshwater lake microbial communities from Lake Michigan, USA - Sp13.BD.MM110.SN (SPAdes) (version 2) | ecosystem: Environmental > Aquatic > Freshwater > Lake | place: Lake Michigan... | reverse complement strand
ATCCTAAGCCAACAGAACCGCCACCAGATACAATTCCTGTAGGAGCTAGTTTACCTACAAATCTTAATAAGTTTTGTGTAGGACCACCTTTTGCAGCAACTTTAATTGCATTTTGTTCTTCTTTAGTAAATGCTCTTAGTGCTTTAGGGTTATCAGCTAAATTAACTAATTTACGTCTTAGTGCATTTTCCATACCTGATTGTGAGAAGTTTGCTTCAGCGCGTAAGTCTGCACTAGATACTAAGTCATCAATAATTTCTGTTTTCTTAGCACGTTTCCATAAGTCTCTAGCATCTGTTAAAGCTCTAACAGCTTCAGATGAACCTTTAGCTAATTGACCAGGTTGTGCTGTTTCTACAAAGTCATCTAGGTTATCTACTAAAATACTTGCTAAACGTCTTTCAGATGCGTCTGCACTAGAACCTGCTGCTTGGCTAATACGTCTTAATATTTCCATATTTTCAAGACTTACATTACCACCTTTAGTATCTTTAATTCTTTCTAATGCTGCAAATACTCTAGGTTGTAATGTTTTATCTAAACCTTCTTTAGCTAATGTTGATTCTATTTTGTTAGCAAATTGGTTATAAGAATTCTTTTTAAATACAGCACCTACTTCTTCAGCAAACTTGTATTGTTGACCAGCTTGACCTTTTAATTCTTGTACAGTAGGAGCTTGTAATGTACCTTTAGCACCTACAGCAAATGGTATACCTGCTGCAATACCTGCTGCCATACCTAGTGTAGGACTACCTGTTTCTTCTGCAACATATTGTGATGTAGTACCTACAGGTAATGCTGCTGCAACTTGTCTTACAGGTTGTTGTGATAATGTTTGTGCAATACCACGAGCAACAGGACTTGTAGTTGTTTTAGCTAACTGACCTAATGCACCTACTTGACCACCAACTCCACCTAATGCACCACCACCTACTTGTAATGCTCTTTCTACTTGTGTTTCAGGATTAGGAAAACCTAATTTAGTTAAACCTTTTTCTACTTGTGCAGTAGGGGATGTAATATCGTATTTATCAGGTAATAAAGCATTTAAACTTTTAGTAAGCAATTCAGCAGCAGGTAAGGCTAATCCACCAGCTATAGCACCAGCAGGACCTGCTAATGCACCACCAGCAATTGCACCTGTTACAGGAACAGCAGCACCTCTAGCAATAGAGCTTAAACCACGACCAAACTTTTCTGTCATGCTTCTTTCTTTTTTAAGAATAGAAGATGGTAAGTCATCTTCAGGCACAACATTAATAGTAGATAATTCTAGTGGTAAGTCATTAGATGGAACTAAATTACTTGGTAAGTCTTCTAAAGGAACTCTAGCCATTATTCATACTCCCATTGACCATTTCTAAATATCATTGGTTTACCACTTTTAGACTTAGTTTTCATTCCTTCTGTAAATCCACTAGGTTGTTGAGTAGCAGCTTTAGTTGGTGCTTTTTCAGTTGATTTAATTTTGCTATTGTACTCATTTAAAAAGTCGCTAGTGCTATTATATAATTTACCTTTGAAACCTTTTAACGTGCCATTAGTATTGTAATAGTCAACTGCTTCTTGTTTAGTTTTAGCTGCACTTGTCATTTGTTCTTGTAACAAGTCAAGACGTTTAACATTAACACTTTGTGGCAATGCAGGGTTATATACTCGGTTAATTAATGCTTCACCTTCTTTTGCTGTAAATTGTGGACCAAGAATAAGTCTTAAATTACGTTGAGCAATTTCTTGCACTTGCTCTTTAGTATCTTGAGCTGTAGGGTTTGTATATTTAAGAATACCTGTATCATCTTGTGCGCCAACTAACTTACCTGTAATTTTGCCTTCAGGTTGTGTTTGTAATGTTTGTTTAGCTATTTCTAATTGAGATAAACCTTTTTGCACATCAGAGAATCCACCACCAATTGTAAAGTCTACTAAGTCTTGTGCTGACTTTTCTTCTACTTTAGTTTCTAATGGTGTAAGACTTTTCTTAACAATTTCAGCTTGTGTTTGTGGTGCTGCTGGTGGTTGTTGTAAACCTAATTTAAGTTCTAATGCTTTTACTTCATTTCTTAATAATGGGTTTTTAGGGTCTTGTTGATATTTTGCAAAAGTTTCATTATATCTATTGATTAATTGAATATCACTAGACTGACTAGCTTGACCACGAGTTTCTTGAGGAGCTTGGTAAATAACTTGACCTTCTCTATTTACTAACGCACCATCAATAGTATATAGTTTATCGCTATCATTTTGACCAGCTAATATTCTATTTCTGTATGCTGTATTTAATGCTTGGTCTACTGTATTTTGAGATGCACCAAAACCTGCTAATCCTGCTTTACCCAAATAAGGTAATGCACTTCCTGTGTTTAAGTTTTTAGGTGTAGCAAGATATGTTAAAGCTGCGTTGATACCACCGGATAACAATGCTCTTTTGTTAATAGCATCTCTTTCAGCATCACCAATAAGACCGCCTGTATTCCTAGGAACACCAAAGCCATAGTCGCCAAAGTCCCCTAGCAATCCACCTAATCCACTATTTGTATCAAAAAGTGCCATATTATTATCCTCTGTATCCTTGTTGAGCCATCTGTTGTAATCTCATTCTTTCTTCGTCTGATAAAGGCATCCTAGAAAGTAAGTTAGGCAAACCAATTTCATTGCCTTGTTGTTTGCCTACATTAGGTGCTACGTTATATAATGGTGAAGATACCATATCAGGATTGCCACGTGTAATAGGCATAACAGGTGGAGCTTGCATTTGTTGTTGTTGTGGTTGATTTAAAGCATCAAAACCTTTAGCACCTAAATTAATCTTATCCATTGTAGACATATTAGTAAAAGGATTGCCAATGTTATTAGTTAAGAAAGCACCTGTTTTGTCTAGTAAAGATGATGCGCCTAATCCACCATATACGCTAGGAGTAGCACCTAAACCTGCCATTGCACCAGGAGTTAATAAACTAGCATTTAAAGTAGGAGTTCCTAATATAGCAGGAGCTACAGTTCCAGCAGCTAAATCAGCACCACCAGCAGCAGTAGCAGCAGTAGCTCCGCCTGCAGCACCAGCTCCCATTAATCCTGCTCCGCCTGCACCAAGACCTGCACCTAATAATGCTGTTTTAAATGGGTTAGCGCCTGTTGCAGCACCACCTACAGCACCTACACCTGCACCTATCATTGCAGGAACTAATAGTTGTCCCATATTAAACCTTTCCTGCTACATAGCACATTGGTTCTATAATTGCACGATAGATACGACCTAATGGGTCTCTGCGTTTACCACGCATTTCTTTCCATAAGTCAGCAGTTCTATGTCTTGCAATATGCTCTGAAACCTTACGTACAAGTTTACGAGCAAATGTTTGTTTATCGCTAAATGCAAATGCTACAACTGGTAAGAATAGTTTATGGTATCCTTTTTCAATTGTTTTAGCATTAGGCATTGTAGCTGAATGTTGTAACCAGATAGCTTGACGGAATGAACCAAAACCATAAGCCTTATTCATAGCACTACATACTATCTTGCCGCCACCACCAGATTGAGTAGTAGTAGATACATTACCCATAGGCGCACCATAGGCAGCACCAAGGTATGAAGATAGTTTTTGATATGGTTTGTTTTGTTGAAAGTTAAAGCGGTCAAGGTCAGCTTGTAATGCAGTTTTAGCATAATCTTCAGTAGTTTTACCTACGTTAGCTAATTGTGAAATATCACCATAGTCAGCTTGTGCTAATGTTGGTGCATTCATAACCGCTTGGTTTTGCATACCACGTTCCCCAGCATAGTTTTGATAAGCCAAGTTACCGTATGTATTTGCTAATGTTGTAGCTAAAGTATTTGCTGCTCTATTTTGAATGTCAGCAGATGCACCTGAGCCATAACGACCAGCCATAGAAGCACCACCTTGTGCTTGTCTAATAGCGTCATTGTATGCTTGTGTAGCTTGTTGAGTAGGACCAGCAAGAGCTTGCTGAAAGTATGGATTACCAGCATTTAGATAATCACCTTGAATAGAACTTAATTGTTGTTGTTGTGCAGCAGGAACTAATGGGTTGCCTGCCATAGCTCTTTGTCCAGCCAAACCTAATGCTTGAGTAGTTTGTGAAGAAGGACCTACATAAGTTTGACCAGGAAAGTAATCAGGACCTGCTGTTTGATATAAATTTTTAGCTTCGCCAAGTCCGTATTCTACGAATGGTCTAACAGTAGGGTCTAATTCATTAGTTGTTTTAGAAGTTTGACCTCCACCACCACCAGAACCACCACCATAAAATGTAAATGACTGTACTAATTCTTGTACCCAATTGTGTAACTTAAACATATCTATTTCCTTAAAGTATAAATTCCCATGTTTGAGGTTTAAAACCCATTTCTCTAGCTTTACGTTCCCATCCACGCCTTTGCGAAGAGAATGTAACCCTAGACTTATTTCCTTGTTTTGCTATTGCTTGAATTTCTTGCCATGCTTGATGAAATAGTGTTTCATCATTAAGTGTTGACCATGTAGCCCATACATGAAGTGTGTTGCCTATAGGCTGTAATACTACAAAACCTACTGCTTTGTTATCCACTATTCCAAGAAACAACATAGAACGGTTTTCATAACAGTCACAATAAATGTCTTCTATTATCCATTCCATGTGACCTTTAGCTCTTACTAATTCAAGACCATGTTTAACATAGTCCCAATGCTCTCGTAACTTATCTTTAGGTATATAGTGTAAAATCATCCTACTATTATATAACGATAATTCCTTGAAACACCATGACTTCCATGATGGACTGTGCAGCTACCTTGTGCAAATGTATCAAAGTAAACATCTATAAGTTCAGCAGCAGAGTTACTGTCTAGTGGCATAATTACAATGACTGAGTTAAAGCCTATACGTTCATCACTTAGCGTAGTAGTTGTAGTGCTAACAGTAGTAGAGAAAGAGCCTGTATTATTAGACTTACCTTCCACTAGGTTGTTTACTATTTCTGCTACTTGTCTTGGGTCGCCACCTGTCCAAGGTAGTTTACGGTACATATCACTACGAGCCATTATCTAGTTCCTTGTTCAGAGTAATCTAAATCTAATCCAATAGCTGAAAACCAGTTAGCACCTGTAGGTGTAAGACTGACTCTATGATAACGACCTGAGCTTCTAACAGAACATCTATCTTCTTGACTTGCTGATACAGCAGTTGAATATGTGATAGTGTCATCTAACATACGCCTAGAAGCCACAGAAACGCTTGCAGAGCCACTATCTACAGAAGGTCTAATAAGAGTAAGCACAGAGTTATAACCGTACTCTAAGTCGTTTGTAGTGATAGTTGCTGTAGCTGGAGTTCCTGTGAATGTGATGACTTTAGCATCACGAACACCACCAAATAAGAATTTACCACCTTTGTATAGTCTGTCATCCATTGTAGTTACAAGAGTGTCTATTGTCTTTAATGCTGCGGCTGAGGCTGCCATATCTATGGCGACCCCTGTGCCTGAGCCTACACCTGTAGCTGTAAATAATACACCTACCGTATTAGCGACTGCACCTATAAGCGTAAAGTCTGTTGTGCCTACTGTTCTAATGGTATATTGTTTTGTGGCTACAAATGAGCCTGCTGTTATGTTGTAAGCAGTATCTATACCTTCTAATGATACACCTGTAGTCGCTAGGGTTGAAAGATAGTCTACGTCTGTATCAGCTTCACACCATTTTTGTGTTTCAAAGTTGTATATTAATAATCCTCGTGGACCTGAAACTGTTGTGTAATCCCAAATAACTAAGTTACGTTCAGGGTCTACTGCTGTTGATATAGAATCAATGTCACCAATGTTAGCGTTGTTAAAAAAGTATCTGTCTACTTTTTCTGAGCCAATAGCAGTAATTTGTTGACCATTACATGAATAGAATCCATCATCTGATAGGAAGTATGCTATACCACCATATTGAGCTATAGAACCACCCTCTATACAACCTACGTTACGACTAATCGTGTCAAATTGAAAGAATAAAGGTGAGCCTATATATGACATTCTTACAATGGCTTTTTCTAAAAATACTATACCAAACTCACCACCAACAATTCCAGTTATGTCACCACCATCGGGCAACTCTTGGAAATCACTTTGTGATGCACCGCCTGAAGTCCAATCTGTAGGGTCGTTTATATCTGAAAATTGCACCCTTGCTGGGTTAGTGCCTGCACCTATATTGGCACACACTACAAAATCACGAACTGCTGTTATATATTTTGCAACAGGAGCATTTGTAGCTAAATCACCAAAATAAGAAGATGCGTTTATATCGTAATATTGAACTTTATTAGAACCATTAGTGGCTAGTGCATAGTTAGCAAACTGTAAGAATTGCCATCTATATGTTCCTGTATAATCACTTGCTATAACTGTTCCTGTAGCTGCTGCACTTGGAACATTAGCATTAACTTTAGCGTAAGTAAACGTGGTAGAAGTAGGCACAGTAGTAATGGCATAACTACCATCAAATACGTTATTACTTGCGTCTACTGTTACAGTATCACCTGTGCTATAGCCATGAGCAGAAGCAGTAGTAATAGTAGCTACGTTAGATGTTAGTGCTACGTTACTTATTGTTCGTGATGCACTTTTACCAACACTATCTAAAGCTAAAGTAGATGAGTCTAGTTTAAATAGTTTAGTAAGACCGCCTGCAAATACAGAAACGTCATTATCTACTTTAGTAGCAAATACGTTAGTTAAATCTTCAGAGGCACTTGCAGAATAGTTTACTGCTGACTTAAATGGACCATATCCTATAGCTAAAGGAGTAACATTATTAGCTTCTGATACTGTATCTAATATAGATGGTTGGTCAGGTAACCAGTCTTTAAATTGTATGCGTTGCGTTGTCATACTTTTTCTTCCCAATCCTTAATTTTATCTATCCATTGATAATTTACCATACAATAGCTACAGAACCTGTTGAACCATCTGTGCCATACCCACCTGAATATGTAGCACCTTGCCCAGCACCACCTGCTGCACCTGTAGCACCTTGATTGCCACTTGTTGAATTTCCTGCAATACCGCCAGCAGCTTGAAATCCTATAGAGTCAGCACCGCCTACTCCACCTGCTCCACTACCAGCTATAACTGTTCCGCCAGAATATACATACGCACTAGAGCCACCTCCACCGCCAGCCCATCCACCTGTAGTGCTATTTGAATTTATACAACTTCTACCATCACCAGCACCACCGTTAGTATGTCCAACACCGCCTTGACCTTTTCTGTCAGTAACATCATTATTAATAGTAGTCCATGTTGCAGCATTACTTCCGCAATTAGATATACCTGACCTACCACCTTGACCACCAGCACCTACTGTAATAGTAAGTGTTTCATTAGGATTAACAGTAATTGTTCTTATGTCTTTATAAGAAGTGCCTCCTGTTACGCCAGCACCTGTAGCACCACCACCGCCACCGCCACCACCGCCACTCATAGTAATAGTAAGACTTATAACTTGTGCAGGAACAGTAAATGAACCGCTAGACGTAAAGGTTTGGTTGCCTGTTTTATATTGTGATGAAGTTAGCCCAAAACTTTGTGCTGTAGTTACTGCTTTTCTAGCTAAAAAAGGCATTTTTTATCCTACTTGAATTGAACTTGTGAGGCAAATACTGTAAAAGCTGCTGACCCTGTTTTAACAATGGTATATGAATAAGAGTCTACGCTATTAATATTACCTGCTGTGGGTGCTACACCATTTTGATATTTAGGTGTAACAGTTGTTCCGTCTACTTGAACTACGTTATTATAATAAGCTGTTGAGCCTTGTGTAACTAAGAATACAACTGTAATAGATTCACCTGTAGACATAGCGGTATTTAAAGATGTACCACTAGATGCTCTAAGGTTTACAGTCCAATTAGCACTTGCATTACTTGTGTAATAAAGAATAGATTGTGTAGTAGCATCATAGTTAATTGTGCCTGTAGCTGCGGTAGCTGATACTGTTATACCTTCTATAGCATTAACAAATTTAGATGAAATAAGTGCAGAAGTACCTGTAAATGTTTGTTTAGCAGTAAAATTAGTTGCTACATCATCAAATACTGTATTTGCATCGTAAGCCTGAACATTTGTGCCAATCACTAAACCTAATGCAGTCCTAGCATCACTAGCTGTAGTAGAGCCTGTGCCACCTGCAGTTAATGGAATAGTATCACCTGACGTGCCTGCTTGTAGGTCTTTAATTTGTGCCATTAAAGAACGAATAGCATTGTTTACGTTTGCAGGTGAGCATCCTTCAGCAATGTTAATATTACTAATGTCGGTGTTACTTGCTGGGGTTGCTGAATATTCACTAATTTTTGTCTTTGCCATTTTTTACCCTTGTCTTAACCAAATGTCTGTACTTGGAGTTGTATCAGTCCAAGTTTCTGTTCCTGCTGTAATTGTTGTCCATGTATCTGAAGAAGCTGATATTGGAGACCATGTATCTGTAGATGTTGTAGCGTCTGTCCATGTTTCTGCACCTGGAGTAACAGGTATCCATCCTTCACCTTGTCTTGTACCTTTAGCAGTAACTGTTCCTATGCCTTCTACATAAGCATATCCTGCTAGTATAGCGTTAGGACTTGCTGTAACTATAGCAAACCCATTTATTTGTGCATTAGCTGAATTTATTAAACCACCTAAAGCTGTTACTGTAGCAATTCCTGTTATAGAACCTGTTGCTGATAGTATACGAAACCCATTAGCTGTAACTGTAGCATTGGCTGTGATAGAAGCATTACCACTAGCTGTTCTAGAGCCATTTGCTACAACTGTTCCTGTTGCTGTGATGCTTGCTGAAGCTAGTGCTATAGAACCACCAGTAGCAGATACTATTGCTGTTCCTAGTATTGCACCACTACCAAACTGTGTTCTTGTAGCTACAGCAGATAAGTCTGCAAAGCCGTTTATAGATGCTGTGCCAAATACTAATGCACCGCTTAAAGTAACTGTAATTGTTGCAGTAGCATTTATACTTGCGTTAGATGTTCTAAAGCGTGTTCCTGCAATGCTTACGGTTGCTTCTGCTGTTATTGATGCTACACCTAATTGTGTTTGTCCAGCTAGTGAGCTAAAAGGAGCTTGGGAAAATGCACTTATGCCAAACATTTATTGCTCCTTAAAGTGTTACTTCTTCCCAGTTAGTAATGGATTCATTCCACTTGTATTGTTTATCATCTGTAGGCATAACTACAGGTGCTTCCCATGACCATGTTGTATTGTTTAGTGTCCATGATGGGAATGGTTGTGATGCGTAGAATACGTCATTAGTAGCATCGTATGTATAACCAATGCCAGCGTAATTACCTCTTAAAGGTCTACCTTCTGGATGTTGATTAGCATGTGTGTTGTATGATGTTTGTAACCAAGTACCTGCACTTGAGTCTACAAATGTATCAAAGAATTCTTTTTCTGCTACTATTACTTGTACTACTTTACCGTCTAAAACTTTTGCGAAATGTGACATAGTTTTTCCTTATGCTGTATATGTGCCAGAGGCTGTAAATTTAATAATTGTACTACTTCCTGAAGTTGTTACTGTTGGGCTTCCAGTAGTTGTGCCTGTATAGTTAGCAGTAGGGACACTTAATATAACAACTCCAGAACCACCTGCTGCTGCTGCTGAAGTTCCACCAACAGCACCACCGCCACCACCGCCACCTAAATTAGCAGTTCCTGCTATTGCTACTGAAGTAGATGTATTTTGCCTTGCTCCAGCACCGCCTCCACCAGCTCCACCTGCATTATTATTGTTTGCTTGACCAGCTCCACCGCCACCTGCATAAGTAACTGAAGAACCTGTTATAGAGGAAGCTGTTCCAGCTCCACCAGTACTAGTACCTGCACCTGTTCCGCCAACTGCATTAGCTCCACCACCTCCACCACCATTACCGCCTGCAACACCAGCACCGCCTGCATTACCTTGACCAACTGTGCCTGCACCACCAGCACCTCCATTAGCACCTCCGCCGCCGCCTGAACCTCCGCTACTTCCAGCAACACCATCTCTACTTCCTGCACCACCTCCAGTAGAAGATATTGTTGTTAATCCTGTGCCTGATATTGATGAAGCAACTCCTGATGTTCCGCTTGTACCAGCACCAGTTGCCGCAGCACCACCAGCTCCAACTGTTGTTGTAATTACTGTTCCATTAGCTACTGTTTGAGTTGATGTTCTAAAGCCTCCAGCACCTCCACCACCACCACCTTCAACATTACCAGCATTAGTTCCGCAACCACCGCCACCACCACCAGCTACAACTAAAAAGTCTACTGAATAAGTAGTTGATTGTTCACCTATTGCTACCCATGCAGTTCCTGTATAAACTTCCATTACACCAGTAGTCGTGTTATACCCTTGTTGTCCAGTACTAGGAGAAGATGGTCTACCAGCAGTAGTCCATGAAGCATTAGTTATGCCATTTGTCCCAGATATATTTACAGGCATTATACTGCTCCTAATTTATTAGCTTCTTGTTGTGCTTGATACGCTGCAATGACTTCTGGTGTATGTGTAACCTTGCATATATCTTGCACTTGTTGTTCTTGGTCTGAATAGTCTTGACTTGGAACTATGCACCATCTATGGAATGTACGAGATATTTGATTGCCATTGTCAGTAATAATAGTAGCTTGACGAACTTGAATAGTTCTATTGCTTACTACTTCTATTCTATCTATTTTTATTTGTTGATTTAATGACATAATATTTTTCTTTATGCTGATTGATATGAACCAGTTATTATCCAAGTGTAACCATTTGTACCGCCAGAAGTTCCAGCATAATCTTGAATTGAACCAGATGTTGAATTTGAATCAATATATAATTGTCCTGTTTTACCAACAACAGCATTTTCTCTAGCTATTAATACTTGTCTATTACCTGTCCAAGTTGTAAATGGTAAATTTGTAATTGTCATGCCATTATTACTACCACTTGTTACTGGTATAATCATATTAATAAATACTAACTTTCCTATTTTTATATATATGCCTGTTGTAGTTCCAACTGTAACTCCAGTCACAGAAGGAGTAAAAGTTCCCTCTTCATAATCATCTAAAGTATTACCATCACTAGATGCTGATTGAGTTGTTGGAAATGTTATTTGCCCACCAGTAAGATTAATAGTAGGTATTGTAGCTTGACCAGTAAATGTAGGAGCTGCTGTAAGAGCAATAGTGCCTGTAGTAGTAGGTAATGTTAGCGTAGTTGTGCCTGATACTGCTGGGGATTCTAATGTTATTGAACCTGAAGTAGAACCGTTAAGTATTAGTTTAGCCATTAGTTATTCTCTTTTAAGCTATGTATTACTTGTAAAAAATAAATCATGCTGTGTAACTTCCTGAAGCTGTGAATTTAATAATAGTGTTAGAACCTGAAGTTGTTATTGTAGGTGATCCAGTTGTAGTTCCTGAATAGTTTGTAGTTGGTACGGATAGGATTACAACTCCTGAACCACCTGCTGCTGAAATTGCACTACTAAATGAGCCACCACCACCACCGCCGCCAGTATTAACTGTACCTGCTACAGATGTTGTGCCATTTCCACCACCAAGACCACCACCACCAGCTCCACCTGCACCACCAGCAGCACCACGAGTATCACCACCACCACCACCGCCGCCAGCATATGTTACTGAAGAACCAGTTATAGATGAAGCAGTTCCTGCACCGCCAACACCTCCTGTGGTTACAGCATTACCGCCAACAGCTCCAGCACCTCCGCCTCCACCGCTTGCCCAAAATGATGATACAACAAGAGCAGTACCGCCATTATTACCTTGTCCTGAAGTTCCTGTACCAACAGCATCTACTGAACCTGAACCTGCTGCTCCACCACCAGAACCACCATTTCCACCGCTACCTGTACTTCCGCCACCACCACCTGCACCGCCTCCAAGAGCGGTTAAAGATAATCCAGTAGAATTAGAGCCTACATTACCAGCTCCTTGAGAGCCACCAGATAATCCATTTGCTGCACCGCCTGCACCAACTGTAAATGAATATGTTGTTCCTGTAAGTAATGATGATGTGCTAGTTAATAAGCCTCCAGCACCGCCTCCACCGCCGGGGTTGTATCCACCAGAACCACCACCTGCAACTATTAAATAACTAGCAGTATAAGATAAGCTCATAGATGAAACTATCCAATTAGTTCCATTGTATGCTTCAATAGCACCAATACTACTATTAAATCTTGTTTGTCCAATAGTAGGACTAGCTGGTCTTTGAGCAGTAGTGCCAGTAGGAATTGTCATTCCACCTGTAGAGTTAAATGTTGCATTTTGTGCTGTATCTATAGTTAAAGCTGTAGTACCGCTATTAGTTTGTAATACTAAAGACCCACTATTGTCTGGTTGTATTACTACACCATTAGTGGTAGTTGCATTTATAATTGTACTCATACTATCACCCAGCGAGAAGTAGCAGGAACTGTAACAATAGCACCTGAGCCTATTGTAACGTCACCTGCTTCTACAGAGTTATATCCTGTAGGAAATGTGTAAGATGTTGCTATAGTTCCATTATTAACACTAAGTCCGTTAGATGCAGCAAACTGTGGTGCATAAGCATCACCATTAGCGTCTTGGTAAACAGCTTTTTCAGCAGGATAAGTTACAAATACATTCTTTGTGCCTGCACTAAAGTTTACTAGAGAACCACTATTGCTAGACTCTAATACAGTAGTACGAGATAAAGTAGTGCCTGAAGATGTGTATGTACCTAGACCTACTTCAAAGTCTGAACCACCTACGATAGCGTAGTAAGTAGTATTAGCATTACCTATAACAGAAAATGACTGGAAACCAGCAACTGCACCAGCAAGCGTGAACGTGCCTGTGCCTGTGGTCGTAGACGTTTCTTGGACTCTATCTTTGACGACTAACGCCATGACTTATCCTTAAGCTAATGTAACTGAAAGGTTGCCTGTTGAAATCTTAAAGATATCACCAGTATCAATTGTTTTAGATGTATCTAAAGGTGTATGGTAAAGTAAATTACCTGCTGTAGAAGCATCTCTTAAACCAATATGCGTTACTGTACCCCATCCTGCTGTGCAAGTAGGAAAGGTTACATCAGCAGAGCTTAACGAAACTCCGTTAGAAGGTGCAGCAAATGTGACGGATGTTCTAGCGTAACTACCACCTGTAACTTCTGTGCCTGTATCTGCGTCTGTAGGGTCAGTAGTGTATAAAGCTACATATATTGTTGCAACTGATGTGTATGTTGTGTTGCGTAGAGTTGCATTAATAAGTGCGTTCTCTAAAAAATTACTCATTTCTGCCATGATTTTTCCTTTATCTTGGTGTTACGTTTAATGTGGTGTATGCGTATGTTTGACCTAAGTCACTTGTTTTGATATTAGCAATTGCTCTATCATATAATGCTGACCATGTTGCTACTCTAGGGTCATTCATTAAATAAGGTTCTGCTTCTGCTAGAGTTGCGTAAAGTAAAGCATCTGGGTAGTATGCTAAGAACAAGTTACTAGCTGTTGTAGTAGAGATAAATGTAGGTTGACCATAGTATAAAATTTGAATGGTATAAGTTGCATCTTGGCTAGGTGCAAACTGGAACTCTGTGCCTAACATTGTAAAGAAGTGTGAACGACCTGATAATGATGTTTGACCATTACGGAAGAACAAGTCAGGTGATTGATACTCTAAGATAATAGGTGGGTTACCTTCAAAGTGCATCTCTCTTAACTCTAAGAAATCACTAGGGAACGCTACTTTATTATCTGTAGCTACAGTCGTTGCAACTTTTAACATAGCTTCTGTTCGTAAGTCACGACTCATTCTTAACTGTGCCATCTGAACAAAATCAGGGATAACAGTTGTTAAGTCTGTACGTGCTAGATAGCTTTCTACCGTTGATACAAAGGTAGTATAGTTTGTAAATGCCATTCGTAATCCTTATTGTTTTTTAACTAATACGATACAACCATTATCTATCTTTACTTGTTTAACTATAGTAAAGCGAGTGCTGAGATGTTTATTCCACCACTCTAAAGGTTGTTGTATAAGATGTGCGTTTCTACCGTCTGGTAATATTTTCATTGCTGGACCAGTATGTATTGTAAATAGTCCGTATTTATCTACTACTCTTTTTAAATCATCTAGTACGTTATTTAGTAATTCAGGTTCTATATGTTCAAGAACGTCTATACATGTTACAAATTCGTTTGGTTCTGGTGTTTGACTCCACAATGGATTACTAGGTTCATAGGGAGTGTAAGTTACTTCTGACTTAATGCTATCTTTTAGTCTACATTTACCTGCACCGTAGTCTAATAAACTTGTAATGTTAAACATTTGTATAACATCATCAACAATAGGTGCAAAGAATGTACTGGCTACCCCATAGTCAGGGTTCTCATGCAGTTTTGCCTGCATGTCTCTATATTCGTTAGAGATTAAGCTGTTCAATGACTTCTTTCCATGTTCTATCGTCTTGGTAAATAAGTCTCATGTGTCTATACCATGGCATACTTACTTGAGCATATCTCCATTGGTGATATTTAGGTACTAAGCACCATGTTTTAACGCCCATGGCAGCACTACAATGTAAAGCTGTAGTATTGACCCCTAAAACCATATCGCAAGCTCCTATGAGAGCTGCTGTGTCATCATAATCTTTTGCGTCAGATGCTAATTCTAAGTACTTAACACCTTCAATTTTATTCTCTACACTATAGTCTAAGCTAACTAACTGTATGTCTTTACGTCTTAGTAGTGGTTGTAAGTCATCTTCTGTAAGAACACGACCTTTAGAGTTAGTTCTAAACGTACCACCTTTAGTCGTAATGCCTATGACTGTTTTACCCCATGATTTAAACATGGCTTTCCACATCTCAACTTTATCTTTATCAGGTACTAAAAAAGGAGTCCCAGGAAAAGATTTGCTCGTTGGTCTGAAAAACTGGGGTAAGCCACCAATAGCACATCTTGCATCAATTGTAATGTCATTTGTCCACTCCACTTCGGTTGCTTTACGTGTCCCATGAACAATTGCTTTAGGGAAACTACGTTTAAATAATGTTTCTAATCTTTCATCACAGTCTATGTAGACTTGCTTACTAATGTCTATAGCGTCTGGTATACATGAAGCGTAGAATATCTCATCACCTAAACCTTGTTCGCCATATATAACTAGGTCTTTACCAAATGAGCCATCCCATCTTACTTCGTCACCATAAGATAATTCTTTACGGAACTTACCACCTAGTGACTTGTTCCATTCTGCCCAACCTTTTTCCCATTCACCTTTAGCTAAGTAACTATGAGCTAGGTTTAATTGTGCGTTTAATTCATTAGGGTCACATTCTAAAGCCATCTTTGCAGACTTCTCTGCATCATCCCATCTTGACATTTGAACAAGTGAAGCTGAAGCGTTAGCATAAGCTAGTGCATAGCTATGGTCTAGTTCTGCTGACTTTAAGAAGTATTTAATAGCATCTTCAAACATATCCATTTCGTGACATGCACGACCTAGAGATGTCCATAATGCTTTATTGCCTGGTTGTTCTTGTAATGCTCTACGAAAGAACTGATATGCAAATGCAGGCTTTTCACCCATTAACCAGATGTATCCTAAGAAGTTTAGTGTAGCTGCATCATTAGGATATACCATTAAGACTTCGTTAATAATAGGTAATGCTACGTCATACTCTTCTTTCTGTATGAGGTCATGTATTGCTAACTGAACTTTCTTTAATTCTTCTTTATCCAAAGTCTTCTTCTGTTAATACAGGTTGGTTTTTTTTAGCATCTGCTAACATCATTTCTAATACTTCTATAATTTCTTTAGGACTGTTACCTATAATTGTGTCTGCATCACTAAATGCCATAGGTTGATTAGTCTTGCTTTCATAAAAGACTTCGTTCAATGCGTAATAACATTCAGGCTCATCTTTAGAAGCTCGTTTAACTATTCTATAATTCCAAGTCATACTAGCCACGCTTTGTAGTCAACTTAAGATATGGATAGTTTTCGTTTATTTCTTTTATAAGTTCTTTTGTTTGGTTAGGGTTATACATGTCTATACCCTTTTGCTTTAACTGCATTTCCACTACAGGTGGAATACTAGCAAAGTGCGCCCATTCTTGCTTAACACCTTTGTTCCAAACTTCAGGGTTATCTCTGGACTTTTTAATATCGTCTAACATGCCACTAATATCTTGTGTGCTAGTTAGGTAGTATGTATCTTTAGCTGGGTCGTAGTCAAAGTACTGACTTACACCTGTTACGCTATTGTGGTCAAATAATATTGGCATAGTAAAAATAATAGAGGGAGAATTAACTCCCCCTATCATATCACATCTAGTTACTAAGCACCTGTGTTTTGCACTTTTGCATGTGCGTCAGGATTATTAACTACTAAAGCATATTCTGCTGTTAATAGATATTTAGTTGAGTCACCAGTTTTAGCAAGTTCTTCTTTGCTTAAAGGTCTGAGTGAAGCTAAACCAACATAGCCTGGGTCAATACAAAGAACTGCTGCATCACGCATGAAACGGTCAAGTTTCACAGTGTGGTTACCGAAGTCAGAAACATAAACGTCTGCTGCACCAGTAATAGTTGCTTGTGTTTTAGATTGTACGTCTACAAACTTAGTAGCAATACCACTAAAACCAGAGAAACGTGATTTGTTAGTTGCTGACATAAGGATTGTTGATGGCTCGCCACCGTCTGTCCAAGCTAATTGTAAAGCTGACTTTAAGTCTGCTTCGATAAACGTAACTGCTGTGCCGTCTGTAGGAGCTGCAACTGTACCACCTGAAAAGCCAGGTGTTGTACCTGATGTAGAACCTGTAGCTAGTACTCGGTTAGTAATCCAAGATTCCATACCTGCTGATGAACGAGCTGTTGCTGCGCCACCTGCTGAAGAAGCCTGGTTACGTACGATAGCAAACTCCATATCCCTCTTCATTTCCTTACCGGCTTTCATAAGTTGGTAAGCAACTTCAGACTTACGACCATACTTACGTACTACGTCATAGGTGTTTGAAATTTGAACTGTTTTGCGTGAGATTTGAGTATAGTTACCTAATACTGTTGTTGCTGCTAATGTTGCGTATGAAGCGTCATCACCTTCAACTTGTGCATTAGTAGCTGCTGCTGCTAAAGCATCTGTTTGCCATTGATGAAAAGTTTGCCCTGCTGAAGACCTCTTTGCCATTGATAACAATGGTGTGTCTTCTGGTGAGATGTCAAAAATCACATCTTCAAAAGATTCTGCTATACCTTTACCGGTATAACTATTGGTTGCTGATACTGCCATGATTATGGTTTCCTTTTAAATTAAAGCATATTTTCTATAAGTTTTGTAGCTGCGTCTGACTTACCTGTCTTACGTAATTGCTCACGTAATTGACGGTGGTTAGAGTTAGCTTCCGCTTTAGTATCTTTAGACCCAGGTTTCACTACTGGCTTAGCGTTTGATACTTTTTTCTTCACAACTGAATTTTGTTGTAGTTTGCGCCATTGCATAGCGTCATGCAGAACCTTTACGTGACGAGGGTCAACAATTGAGTTGAGTTCGGCATCAGAAAATCCATAGTCCTTGCCAGTAGATAACAATGCTTGGTTAGTCTCAGGACTCCAATTTGGTATCTCTTTTGCTAGGATTTCTTTTCCCTTTGCTATCTTCTCAGCCATCAATTGCGTTTGCTTTTGAACGACTTGTTGCTTTTTGGCTTCAAACTGTGAAACGAGTTGGCTACGTTCTTGCTGTAGTTGGTTGTATGTAAAGAAAAGTTTTTGCGCTTCCACAAAGTCATTATCAGACAATTGATTCCAATTCACGTTAGCATATTGGTTCAGTTGTTGGTCTAATGATGTGATTTTTGCTACCTCTTCAATTAACACATTGTTAAGTTGCATCTGTTCGTGAAAGGCTTGCTCTTGAGCTTTTATACTCTCAGCATATACTTCTAGCTCTTTACGTTGTTCTGCGACTTGTTGTGTCTTTTGCGTGTAGTCTAAGCCTTGTTGTGCTAATGCTACGACTTCGTCTAGTGGCTTCTCAACATCTTCACCATTGACTTTAAGTTTAAGGAGAGCAGGAACTTCATCTTCCGACTGTTCTTCTTCCTCAGCTTGGTCATCTGGGTCTTCTGTTGCTTCTTCTGATTCTACTTCTTCAGTATCCTCAGCATCAGCTTCTAGTGGTGCTTGTTCTTCTTCGTCTTGAAGTTCAGGTGGTTTAACATCTGACTCAACACTATCACCTAGCATAGCCTCTAATCGGCTTTGTGGTGACTGTTCTGCGACTTGGTCACTCATAGTTTTGTTTCCTTGAAATTAGACAATAAAAAAGCCTACCGAAATAGGCTTTAAGTGGGTTTGTCCTTACCCAAATACTTTAAATCTTGGCTTATCCGTTTGGATAGCTGCTAACTTACCTGTGGTCATCACGTCAGTAAGTTGCTTGTTAATTTGGTTTAGTAATTGTAGTGCGATAACTAATTTGTTGTGGGTCTTCTCATCACCTAGTGGACTGTTAGCCATACTAGAAATAAGACTTTCACGTACCTTATCCATAGCTTCTTTGTATAGAGGGTTATCTAATATCTGTGTTGCTTGTTCACCACGTTTAACTTCTTCTAGTGACTTATCCGCCATATATCATTCCTTGTTGAGCTTTGATTTGTGCGATAGCTAAATCTGTCTCTGCTTTAAGTTGAGCCTTGAATCTTTCTAACTCAGCTTGTGCTGCTATCTTTTCACGTTCAATTATAACATCATTCTGTGAACGTACTTGCTCTTGTTGTAACTGTGCTTGTGCTTTCTCACGCTCAATCTGTAACTGACCTTGCACCATAATCTCTGCTTCAGATGGTTTGTCTTGCTGACCTTCTTGTTCAGGTGTAGTAGATGGGTTAGTCCAGAACTCTTCAGGGTTCTTAAAGCCTGCGTTCTGTGTAAGTTTAGCTAGTGCGTTGTATATCTTTTCTGGTGATGTAAGACCTATTTGGATAGCTTCTTTTTGCATATTCAAGATAGACATGAGATGTGCTAACTGTTGGTCTTTATTACCTGCACCTAATCCTACAGAGATAGATAAATCATTACGGTCTTCCCATTCTCTAGGGTCTACTTCTACCCACTTGTTACGCATACGAACAATGTCAGGTTTAGTAAGCGTAGTTCTCACAAGTCTGTGAACAAGTTTAAATAGTTCTTTAACACCTGTTTCTGCAAATGTTCTAGCTACTAACTCAATACGTTGTTGAGACGCATTCATAATCTGTGCTACACCGGTAGCTGTCTTGTTTAGACTGTTAGCATCTAAGCCTTGATTGTAAGCTGTAACACCTGTTCTCTTTTCTTTCATAGAGTCCATGTATTCAACCATACCGAATGATGATGCTGGTAGTGGTGGATGTGATAAAGGCATAATGCCTGAGCCTGGGTCACCTTCTACACGAACAATACCACCTGGACGTGATGTAAGCATATCGTCTAGGTTTACTCTATCTGAGATAGCATAACGACCATTGTTAGCTAGATACATATTATCTAACTGACCACGAATAAGGGTAGACTTAATTAACTGAATGTCCATAGTCAAGTCAGCATAAGAACGACCAATATGTCTATGTGGCATTATCATTGGAGTGATACATGCAAAAGGAACAACCTCAGTCTTTTCTTTATAAAGAACTGTGTTGCCTAAGATAACTACTCTATGACGTTCACCATCTATTTTAATATAAGTGTCTTTAACTAATGCTTCACCTGACTCAATAGCTCTATCGTATTCTTCATCATAGATATCACGTGCATTAGACTCTTCTTCAAACGTATCACGAAGGTCTGACATAATAGACTTGATGTATTCTAGTGGCTTATTAAATGCCTTTGCAATGTCAGCTAACTGCATCACTTCTCTATGTTGAACAAAGCGTGCATCTTTTAGATTAGGACCAGTAACTTCTACAGACACCATAATGCTTTCAGGTGCTACGTTCTCAATCTTAATCTCTGTCTTCTTTTCTGTAACCTTGAGCTTAACATCATGTAACATAGGTTGCATAATAGTAGCAGGGTCTACACCATTCATCATAGCTTGCTGATAAATAACATCCATGTTGACAGTTGGGTCAGGATAGCCAGTATGCTCTAACACTTCTGTATTCTCATCTGAAGCCAACATCTGTAGTTGTGCGTCAGTTAAACCTTTGTAATCGTATTCCTCTACTTCTTCTTCATCTTCAGAATAAACTTTTACATAGCCATTCTTAGAGAGTAGTGCGTCTTTAAACCATACATAGAATGTCTTAAACCCTTCGTTCTTTTCCATAACGACATGGTTAATGTAATCTGTTTCTTGCTCTGCTGCGTCTTGGTCTTCAGGACCTTTAGGGTCAAACTGAACAACCTTATCACCAGCTACAAAGACTTTTAAGAGTTGTGGTAATGCAGCTTCAATCGTATCTTGTACGTCATAGCTAATTACTTGTGAACGACCTTCTTCTTCGTTACCAAATGGTTGACCTAGGTAATAATCAATTGCATCTGCTCTATCATTAGATAGTGAAGAGTCATTGACACCATAAGCCATACTCTCTTCAAGTTCTACTTGAGCTATGATTTCCATGTCTTGTAACTTTGCCATTAAACAATCCCTTTAGTATTATATTGTATCTTCTCTTTAGACCATGATTCGTTCTTCATAGCCTCTATAGAGGTACATAAGTATCTGAATGCGTCTGCTCCATGGCTGTATTCATCATGCAATGGCGCACCAGGTTCGTTGGTTGCAGAGTTTATACTTCTGCGATAATTCTTTAAACATTCAACAAGTCTTTGTGCTGACTTATCAAAGTATATACGGTGGAAGTTCATACGTGCTAACTTAATACCAGACTCTATGTCTGCTTTAGGCACGATACGTATATCCCATCCTAACTTCTTCATAATCTCTTCTGCTGATATACCATGCTTAAAGTCTTTAGACTGTCCGTCATGTGGTAAGAACATTGTACCCCAGTTATAGGATAAGTTCTTTAGTTGTGCAGAATAGCTATCTAATGTTCTGTGGTCATCTTCTATGTAACCAATGACTCTTAAATCTGATATACCTTTTTGGCATAGGATAACTGACATGCTGTCATTCCAACCTAAGTCCATTACTACATGAACTTTCATCATAGGGTCATAAGGTACAGTTGTGATACGACCAGCTTCTTGTGCTTCACGTATCTCGTTAGAGTATATAGCACCATCTACAGCAGCTTTACAATCACCTTCCCAGATGTTTGCATAGTCAGGGTTAGTCTTCTCGCTATGTAGACGTTCTATCTCTAGGACTTCAGGGAACCAAGGATTGTCAGTATAGTTTACTTTAACAACCTTAGCGTTCTCTGGTGGTTCTACCACGAATCTTATATATGTATCGTCTGTATCTATATTAGGGTTGAATGATACCCATATCTCTGAATTAGGTTTACGTATTGTAGGAATCAATATATCCCATGACTTCTTACTAACAGTCTGGGCTTCCTCTATCCATACGCAATCCACACCTTCGTATGATTTTATTGACTCAACCGTATTGTTTGCTAAACCTGTAAATACAAATAAACTACCGTTAAGACCACGTATCTCTGCTTCTAGAACTTCATAGAAAGCTCCTAGACCTAATGCTTGTATTTGGTCTGTTAATAATTGATGCACAGACTGACGAATACTACGTTGTATTTCTCTAGCACATAAAACACGTGTTGGCTCATTAGCTGCTTTTATAAGCAATGCTCTAGCAAAAGACCAGCTTTTCCCTGAACCTCTACCGCCATAAGCTACTTTGTATCTATGTGGCTCAAATAAGAAGTTTAATCTATCAGGAAATGTTGCATTAACCTTCATCTTTAGGCTTTACAAAGTCTATTGCAATGCTTATAGGTAAGTTAGAACCATCTAATCCTGTAATTTCTGTAGTTGCTACTGATTTGCCATCCATTCTGTCAAAGACTTCTTTGATAGCTGATACATCACCGCTCTCTGCTTTAGCTACTAATGCTTCTGTTACATTACGTAATCTAATAGCTTCTTCTTGTATTAATACACGTCTAAGTGTATCTGCTGCTAACCTATTGATTTTACTAGAATGAGTGTTGCCCTTATTTACTTCTGAGCTACGTTCTGCTGCTAGTTTTTTGCGTTCTTCGTTGTCCATTGTTATGCAACTCCTTATAGGTTGGTTGCCCTCTGTTATAGTTCTGAGTCTTTGTTGTTACCCTTGAGTGGGTATATCATTCTTTGGTATGTATCCCACCATTCTTGACTATAGTCTGTAGACTGATAGTCTTTAAAGCATGGTGTGCCTAATGTGTGATGCACTAACTTAGCATCTTTATTATATTCGTATTCTGTTTCTAGCCAATTCCATGTATCGTCTAGCTTGCCTACTTGTTCTTCAGGATATTTAAGCCATTCAAATCTATGTAAGTATTTACCTGTTTGTTCTTGTATAAACTGAGGTGTTAGTTTTTTGTTTAGCCAATGTGAGCAATTCCATAACATAACGCTTGACCAGTTCTTTTTAGGATAGTCTTCGTTCTTTGCACCTAAGTATTTAACTGGATGCTTTGTTGTGTAGTTATGCTTTACAACTTTAATTGCTTCGTCTATATCAAAGTTAGCTAGTATCTCCGCTATATCTGTTCGGCAAATCATATCGCCATCAACAAATAGTGCGATACCTTTAAAGTTGTTTAGATATGGCACTAGAAAGCGTGAATAGATAAATGCGTTACTACCGTCTGTATGTGTTTCTTTGTAATCTTTTAAAGTGTTTAGTGCTAGTGGTGTAAAACTTACCGGTATAGATGACTTCTCTATAACTGACTGGCAAAAGTTATGATAAGCAATTGGCTCTACCTTGCCATCATATCCTACATATATATCTAGTTTTACCACTTTACTTTGTTTGCCCAAAAAGCGGCACTCATTTTTCCTTTAGCTATGTTTTTAGCGTGTCTTGCCTTAAATGACTTTGCTCTATCTGTATTTGTTTTGTCACCACTTACGCCTTTTTGACCAAAGCGTATAAGTTTTTCTTGGTCACCATCTTTAGCTAATACTGCATGTGATTTAGTAGGATGATTAGGCGTTCTCTTAGGTTTATTATAACCAGAGAATGTTTCTTTGCCCTTCTTAATCATTTCTTCTTAGCTTTTATGTCTTTATAATGCACTAGCTTCTTAGATGAAGGTGTGTGTACTTTACCTGTAAATAATCCACTAGCCATTTTATGAGTAGCACCAGTCCACTCTGTGCCATTAGGCAAGTAATGTTTAACGCCTTTCATTTCTTTGCTTTCTTAACAGGCTTTGCTGTTTTAGCTGCTTGTTTAAATTGCATAGCTGTAGGTGCGCCTTTAGAGCCAACTTTCCTCATCTTTTCACCTGAGCCTGCTTTGATTCTTGCTCTCTTGGCTGCAATATTTGCATAAAGACCTGGTTTAGTAGCCACTTTTCATGCCTTTCTTTGCAGGTTTAGCAACTGCTTTTTTAGCTGTTTTCTTAGCGTATGATTTAGCTTCTTTTTTACCTTTTTCTGTGTAGGCAAACTTCATTTTTCCGACCATTGGCATGATTATTTCCTTTTCTTTTTATTTGCCATTGCAAGACCAATTGCAATAGCTTGTTCAGGGTTTGTAACTTTCTTAGATGACTTACCCATGTTTAAAGTTCCTGCTTTAAATTCCTTCATTACTTTCTTTACTTTGGCTGCTTTGCCCTTCATCATTGCTTTCATCTAGTTTCCTTAACTTAATAAATCGGTGGTCATATCTACAGTCGTTACATAGCGGATACTCGGTAGAGTCAAAAGGTTCACCGCATTGGTTGCATATTGTTACTGAGAATGTCATATAAAAGAAAAAGCCCAACCACGGAGAGAGTGCAGTCAGGCTTTTTTGGGATTACGTTATTAACGGACAGGAGTTGTCCAACAAATAGCATTATAGCAAACTTTATAAGAATAGTCAAGAACTTTATGCGTTTATTCTTCTTCCTGCCATAGTAAGTAAGTTATCGTAAGCCATTTCCAATTGCCAATGGTGGGCTATTTTTGGTTTAGCATCTAAGTATCTAGTATAAATAGCGTCTCGTTGAGGTTTATCTAAGCTATGTATGATAGCGTCTATAGTGCGTAAGTTAGACATGTCCTGAGCAGAACACATCTCTGCAAATGACTCACTTGTACTTTCGCCACCTGAAGACATGCCTATGCTTTTAGATGGATAACCTAACCTATGGTTATCTGACTTCATCCATAAAGCCCAATCATCCAAAATAGATAGTAAACGCTCCATACTAATCATATCTACCTAACGTATAAGTTATGCTTTCCCCAAATGTTTCTTGTGTAGTCTTTTGCTGTAAGTTGTGTTTAGCATCAGCTCCATTATGAATTGTAATGCTTTTTATCTGTGCATCTGTAAAGTTTGCTGTGTGTCCAAATATAGCTTGTAGTGGATGTGGTTGCGGAACGTAATAGTGCATAAGCCTATTGTCGCTGTCTTTGTATGCGTATAACAATCCTTCCATCTTCATAGCTACAAGCAAGTTTTTAATAGTGTGATAGTTAGCGTCTACATGTTCAGCTATTGCTTTTATAGTTTTAGGCTCTGTAAGATACTCTAATATTTTATCTTTATTACTCACGATACATCCTTAGTTTTACAATGCCATTTTTTCTTATCGTCCTGGTGCCAACCATGCACATGAATAGCCCAACCTGCCTTACGAACTACACCTACATTTTCATGGTCTGCTATCTTCTTTACTCTTGCCGACATATTACTTGCTGTGGTAGTTTGGACTGCTAATACTTCTTTATCTTTTAAGGCTAATAGGTCTATAAATCCAAACAAGTCTTGTCTTATCCTTGCAAATGCGTTCCAATGCTCTACAACTGCTACAGTATATCCCTCGTCACGTAATTTTTTAAGGCTTAACTGCGTTGGACTATTTGCCATCAAATTGACTTTTGTTAGGTTTAGATATTCCGTCTAAAAATCTCTTCTCTACGTCACCTGTAGCCTTATTAAGTTCATATTCATAAGCGTGTGGTGATACGTCAGGACTGTTATTTTTCTTTTTAAAAATCTTGTCCCAGTTATCTTGTGCTTCTTTTTCAGAAACTAACAACGGTCTTCTGCCAGAACCTTTACCCATTATTTAACTCCTATAATTTCATTTTCAAAAAGATATTGCATAGTTTTTATATATGCTCTATTCCACATATCTCTACGTTCTTCTTTTGTTAATTCTTTTCCATTATCAAGTTTAACATGGCACTCTATACATAATGCTGCAACTAAAGCGTCTGACACTTTAATGCCCATACCTTTGCCTTCATTTCTATGAGCAGCACAAACTGTTTCAGACATTATACCACAATGCTGACAAGGCAACTCTCTTAAAATTTTAATTAGTTTTGGGTTGCGATACATCATATCTTTTAAATTTCTCAGAAATAATTTTAGGAACAGTTGCATCCCAATTAATACTATGATGCAATCTTTTTTTGTTTTGACCCATTTGCCTTACTTTTACACTAGAAGGATTATACAAAACAGAATAAAAACTTTTAACATAAGTGCCTGAGCTTAAATAAATATCAGTTAAACCACCAGCATTACTTTGAGTTTGTTTTTGCTCAAGTCTTAACTGTGCAATTGTCATAAATAAATAACCCTTATAACCGAAATAACAATAAGCATTTACGTCTTCATTAATTCTACCAACAAATTGAAATGGTCTATTAACTGAACATAAAAAACTGTTCATAATTTTTCTTGATATTTGACCATCTAAAAATGTTTTACTTAAACCACTATTTTCACCACCTATAAAATCACCACCTTGAGCCATGCAAATTGATGTAAAAGATGTCTTCTTATAGAAATCTAACATAATTTTAAATATTTTATCTAAGTCTTGAATGTATTTATTAGTTACATATTTTTTATTATCATCAAATGACCATCTAAAGTCTGTATAATCATCATCAAGTTGCATAAAATATGTATAACCTAATTTTTTTGCTATGTCAAAGCAGGCATTTCTTGCAAACACAACTGCTCTTTTATCATCAAAACTATCGCCTATGTCAAATGTTTTTGCAACTTCATCTTTAGAAAAAGTTATTACTTGACTGCCATATGTTTCAATATATTTATTATGAGACTTATCTTCATCATCAATGATAATAAAAATCTTACCTGTATAATTTTTTTCTCTCAAAGTATTGTAAGTATAAACTCTGTCATGCCTATTGTTACTCAATATAAATACACAAAAATTATCTATCACTTTGTTCTTCCAAATATTGATTAGATAACTGATTATTTAAAGCAACAAAACCATATTCAATAGCTTTATCAAAATCAACAATTACTAAAGCTGATTGCTCCATTAATTCTTGCATTTCAGCACTTGAGTGTGCGTAATAATCTGCAATTTTTGCAAAACTAAATATAATATGTCTATATGCTGCCAAAGTTAAAAACTTTTTCTCATCTTCAGAAACATTTGAATTGTTAATCTTTTGTATTAACTTAATTGCTTTTAAATTATCGTACAACTCATAAATATTTGGTTTTTCATACTTAGGTACATATAATGGCACATCAACTTTTTTTGTATATGTTGTATCAATAAGATGCTGCTCATCATTATCAAACATTTCTAATTTTTGTTGTATTGTCATAGTTAATAATCCCAACCCCAACCAACAGTTTGACCCCATACCTCTACCTGTTGTTGGTATTCAGTCATTTCTGAAGTTGTAAGTTTTGTGGTTGATTTTATAAGTTCTACAGGAAATCCAGCTATAACTGTTTGATAACGCAACAGACGGTATGACATAAGCTCATGGACTTGTTGTTTATCCAATCCCAAATGATTTCCTAAACTTGTATACAATTCCCATAGTCTTTCGTTTTGCTCTAAACTACGGTTAAGTTTAGCATCTGTAACTGTTACTCTCCATCTATGAGTAAAGTCAAGTGCTTTTAACTTCTCCACTAGCATTGGAAGGTTTTCTTTTGTTAGCGACCACTTTATCATCTCTCCACCCCTTTGTTTTAAATACTTGCCCGTCTTTAGAAGTTGCTTTGTATTCTATGTCTGAACCAAATAGCTTTTTGCATTGCTTAATAAATTCATTTATAGTCATTACCAAGTAGCCCTTCTACCTTCAATCTTATATATATCCATAGCTCTGTTAAGAACTGCTGCATCATGGTGATATCTTTTTATAGACTGGTCGTTATCCTTACAGCGTTTAGCATGAAGTTTAACTCTCCATTGTTTGCGTATCTGATACATTAATCTTAACATAAACCATTTTTTATCAACAATCATTACGGACTCTCCCTATAACATAAAGTTTTTTGACTAAACCAAAAATTAAAAGAACCTTCCCATTGACCATTACGCTGTTTCTGAATAAAAACTTTAGCATCAGGAATAATCTTTAACTCGTCAGAAGAAGTTTTACCTTCTTCTATTAGCTTTTCCTTATAACGGTTACGCCATACACAAATAATATTGTCACACAGGTTTCTTATGTGTGAACTGCCCATAATGTTTGTAGCGTCAGGTATTTCGTTTTCATCTTTAAGTTTTCTTGTATGTGCAACCAAAAAAATAGAAATATTCAAATCACGTGCCGAAACTGCCAATCTATCAGTAAACAATTTTTGTGCCTCTAATGACTCTTCACTAATATTACTTATTTTCATTAAACTGTCAATGATAAATATATCAACACCTAGGATATGCTTGGCATAATATAATGTTGCTATCATATCGTCAGACGTTGTAGTTCCTAACTGGTCGTAAATGTATAGCTTTTCTTTTGCCCTGTCACAAAATTTTCTAATGTAATCCTCTGTTGGCTCTGGTGAACCTAATGCTTGAGTAATCATTCTAGCTAATGTTAATACAGGGCGCATTTCCAAAGATGCTATTAGGCATTTAGTGTTCTGTTTCATCATAGCTAATACAACTTGCGATAACCACATAGATTTACCATGCCCAGATACCCCTGTTAAAATTGTTAATTCCGAAGCCCTAACCCTAAACTTATCTTCCGTCTTAACCCAGCCAAGTGATTTACCACTATGAACTTCCTCACTAAAATACTGCACCACGTGGTCACTAAAAATATCCGCAGCTTTAATTTTAAACTCTGCATGAGCATATTCCTTATTGTAATATTCAGTTATAACTGATTGATTAACAGTTAGCTTATCTAATGCTTCACCTATATTCACTAAATGCCACCTTCCCAAACTTTACGTTCTTGTGGCGCTTCACCATCATTCCATCTTTCCTGGTTTAACAAAGTAAGTGGAGCTGGTGAGAAGCCATCTTTCCATGATTGAGTATCTTTCATACGTTTTACATACCCTATCACTTCATCTGCTATAGCGTCAATGTTTTTATTAGCCCATCTTTCCATACATGTTTTCTTATTTACTTTACGAACACTAGGATAATTTTGCCAAAATTCTTCAAACCTGTTAGTCGTTTTAACGACATATATATCTTCTCTTTTTTTATCTTCTCTCCTCTTCTCTATGTTAGCAGGCTGCGAATAATTTTCTAGCCAACCTCTAGTAAATAGTTCTTTTACTATTTTCTCAACAAAATCAATAGGATAATGAAGTCTAAAAGCTATTTCATAGTGCTGAGGTAATATTCCGTCACTTTCAGAACCAAGACACCATAACTCTACTAAAACAGCTTTTTGCTCAAAAGATAGTTTATGAATCTCAATATCATTAATGTAATCCGTACCATAAAATTTAAACCATGTCATCTTTTTTTGGTATCTTGGGTTCTTTGGATTATAGAGATTAAACTTCTCCCAGTTCTTAATCTTGTACATACACTCTCCTGTTGGTTAATAATGCTAAAAAAGATTAACATAACTAATTCTAGTTGTAAACTAATTATTTACTAGAAAATACTTGACATGTGTTTTTTTCTCATTAAGATAAGCATTGTAGTATTTATTTTTAGGAGAGAGAAATGAGAATTACAGGCGCTTATTCAGTAATTGAAACACTTGCACAGCATAAAAACTTGACTTTTAAGGAAGCATTTATGTATATTCACAACAACCTTAAATCATGTGACAAATATCAAAAAATTGCATATCAAGTCATTAGTAATGATTCTGGTCTTTTTGAAGAACTTTCTAAGGAGCAATCAGTATGAAGAAAGATTTAATTCTAGGTAGTATATTTGCAATATTTTTTTGGTGTTATGTGGCTTTATGTTTTTGGATTATGGGTAAATTGGCAGGTGCAATATGATTAAAGATAATAAAGAGGCATTGACATTAGCTTTAGCATTAGCTATTACTGCACCAAACGATAAAAAAGCAGAAAAATGTGTTAAAATAGCCGACTCACTTGCAAAGAGTATGAAAAGAGAAGACGTAGAGTTAGCTATGAAAGATGTTTTAGATAAAATAGTTGATTCTTTGAAAGGCAAAAAAAATGAATAAATGGTTATGGTTGTTTCTTTTTGTATTTTGGGGGTATATAATATGCAGAATGGTTTAGAACAGATAGCAGATATTCTTAAAAGATTGAATGACGAACTTAAATTAGATAACGATAAATGGGAGAGAGCAAATGTCACAACAACAACATTACGACCAGCTGATGATGCAACAGCACCAGCAGGATGTATTACACACACTCAATCACGTAACAGGAGAGAAAAAGATGAACTATAACGAACTACGCAAAATTAATGTATCAGACCACATTGAGAAAAAGAATGGTCTATCTTATCTATCATGGGCTTGGGCTGTAGACACGCTTCTACAGCAAGACCCAAGTGCTACATGGACTTATGGTGAACCTAAACAGTTTGGTGAAACACTTATGGTATTCTGCACAGTCCATGCTTTTAATAAGTCTATGACTTCACAATTACCTGTGCTTAACTTTAGAAATCAAGCTATTCCTAGCCCTGATGCTATGGCAGTTAATACAGCTATGCAGCGTTGTTTGGCTAAAGCTATTGCATTGCATGGTATTGGCTTATATATTTATAGTGGTGAAGATATTCCAGAGTCAGAACAACCAGCTTTAAAAGCTGTATCTAACAAGGACTTTCTATGATAAACCAAGGTACCGAAGAGTGGTTTCAGCAAAGGCTAGGTAAGGTTACCGCTAGTCGCATTAGTGACGTTATAGCTAAGACTAAAACAGGTGTATCTACATCTCGTCAAAATTATCTTATTCAACTTGTATCAGAACGTCTTACAGGTAAAAAAACAGATTCATTTACAAATAAAGCTATGGAAGATGGTGTTGAACGTGAACCTATAGCAAGAAAACTATATGAAAGCAAAACTAATTCTATAGTAACTGAAGTAGGTTTTTTTGACCACCCTGTTATTAAGAATACTGGTGCTAGTCCAGATGGAGCTGTAAATGCAGAAGAAGAAGGTAAGTATGCAGGCCTTATAGAAATTAAATGCCCTTTGGAGACTACGCATACAAACACCTTAATGAATAAATCAATTCCTAGTAAATATGTCCCTCAGATGCAATGGCAGTTGGCTTGTACCGGTGCTAGGTGGGTAGATTTTATAAGTTTCAACCCAAATTTCCCTGAGCCTTTGCAAGTTTTTGTAAAGCGACTTGACAGAGATGATACTTACATAGCAGAATTAGAAGCAGAAGTAATTAAGTTCCTAGACGAAGTAGACCAAACAATTTTAAAACTAAAGGAGTAATGTATGGCTGAGTATGACAATAAAAACACGTTTACGTTAAATAAGAATGATAAAGGTGATAATCCTAAACGACCAGACTACCGCGGAAAATTAAACGTGGATGGTATTGAATTTACTTTATCAGGTTGGATTAGAGAAGGTGCTAATGGTAAGTTTATTAGTGGGGCTGTAGCAATGGTTGCAACTGATGAAAGACTTAAACCTGCTGTTGAAGGTGCAGATGATGCAGATGTACCTTTTTAATGCAAAAAGGGGTTTAACACCCCTTTATGTGCGTTTTAGAGCTATTTATTCATTACGTACATGGTTACTTCAAATCCAAAACGCATTTCAGTTGCTGATGGTGTTGTCCACATGGCAGTTCTCCTTTCTTTTAGATTTATAGTAGAATTATACGCTTGTGTGGATTTCTTAGACACAAGAAAAGCATGAAAGGTACCTAATGGATATACATAACTTAGAATTAGATATAGCGTGTTATGCAACGGCTGTGTACCATGAGGTTAATACAAGAACAATCCAAGAAAAGGTAGGGGTTATAAATGTCATACGTAATAGGGTTCATAGTGGTCTTTGGGGTCGGGATGTATGCTCTGTTGTTTATGCTTCTGGGCAGTTTATTGGGGTTACGGATGAACGTCATCTTACCGTTAATGAAAGGACGTATCTGGAGACTAAACTTTTGGTTATTGATACGATTGTTTATAATAAATATGCTAATCCAGTGGCAAATGCTTTATATTTCCATGATGACTCAATACCGCCAAAAAAAACATGGTTTGGTAAAAGGAAAGTAATTCACATAAAAAGGATGGTATTTTACTAATGAAAAAAGAACCGCTTGCATTCCTGTATGAAGAATTTTGTACTAAGTCTGGTGACCTAAAGAAGTCTTATTTGTGGTCATTTCATCCCAACCAACTCTCGTATTTAAACGACCTAAAGAACACAACCCATCATATAAAGATAACACCTTTATTTGCAGGTGAGCCTGTAGAAGAATATAAAGGCATATCTAAATACGATAGCAAGAAGTTAGTGGAGGCTTATGGTGGAATCTAGTCCTTTAACACAAGAAGAAATTATTAAGGCTTATAACAAAGCATTTCCAACAAGATATGAGCCAATGACTTTAGAAAGAATGATACAATTTGTTAGAATTATAGAACAAGCTCATGGAATTAAAGATGCAGTTTAAAGTAACTGATGAACAGTTAATAGAAATAGTAAATAAATATATGGAAGAACATCCTACAGCAGGAAGAAACCATGTTATATTACACGCATTTGGCAATCCTGCTAGAATTAGAAATTTAGATAAACAAGGGTTAATTACATTACCAAAACCAATGCCAACAGGAAGTAATAGCAATTGGGCTAGATATTTTAACATTGATAGAGCTGAAGTAAATGTTTCTAAAACAGGGATGAAATATAATGTACACAAAACTAGATGAACAAAGACAAGCTAATTTTATTAAGTCATATATAAATAGTCATCCTGATTGCACTATGAAAAATATCATTCAAGATTGTGTGACTAATTTTTATAGGCTTAAAAGTCTTGAAAGACAAGGCTATATAAAACTTCCTAAACCTACACCTTATGGAGAACGTAATGGATTATTTAAAGGAAAAGAATCATGGCAATTTTGGAAAAAGTAATTGATTGGATAGTATGGTTGTTGATTGTTGGTGGTATGGGTTGGTTTGCGTATGGATGTTATCAGTTAATTGATTTATTTTTTTTAAGGAGATAGGAATGGTTGATTTAGTGAATAGACCACCGCACTATTTACAAGGCGGGATTGAAACAATAGATGTGATTGAAAGTCGTTTGACTAAGGAAGAGTTTGTTGGATACCTAAAGGGTTGTAAGATGAAGTATGACTTACGTTATCCTTTTAAAGGTGCTTTTGCACAAGACTTAGATAAATCAGAATGGTATAAGAATAAGCTAATAGAAGTTATGCGTGATGAAGCTGCAGAAATTCCACCAGAACTAGAAGCTCAGTTACAAAGGTTTGATGATGAATAAAATATACTGGGTATTTATTATTGTTTTAGCTGCATTAGCTATTTGGGGAACAGAAAAGGCTTTAGGTCAAACTACTACTATACTAGCACCTGATGGCTCTGTAACAGTCTGTCAAGTAGGGTCTAATGGTATTATAATTTGTGTCTAATGCTATGCGTAATGCGTATGCTAGTCATACAGACTTTGGATTTTTAAGAGGTGTAATACTAGATAATCCAAAAGCTATGCCATCTAACATTGACATGGTTTTTGAAAAACGTGGAAACTTTCTCATTGGAGAGTGGAAGCGTGAAGATGAAGATATATCTTTAGGTCAAAAGATACTGTTAAAAGCATTAGCAGACCAAGATAAGTTTACTGTGTTAATGATATACGGATATAGTGATGATACAGGAACTGAAGTAAATAACTTTTATAAAGTTACTCAAGATAGACTTGCTATTATTGGTAATGGTATAGAAGGATTAAAAGACTATATAGATGCTTGGTATCAGTCATCTAATGGTGTTAGCTCACCATAAAGCGATAACTCCTCACCGCTAATTTCAATAAGTGAGTCATCATCTAGTTGAATGACAATAGTGCTATCGCCATGTAAGGCTTCGCAAGATACAATTACTTTACCTAGCATGTGATTACAGATAACTTCTACATCTGACCGTTGCATAATTGTCCTAAGAAACATGACCATTCCAACGCCCATTCTCTTTTAATACCATAGGCATTAGCTTTGGTTGACCGTTGATAATAATTCCACAACCTACAATAAAACGACTCTTAAAGTTTTTAGCATAATCAAATGCCATAGACTTTTGATGTATTAAACATCCTACTTGCATCCCCCAAATAAGAGCATCTGGGTTACTGTAATATCCAATACTAAATTTAGTGTGATAGTGACCCTGCACCGTACTCATTCCATACTGCTGGGCTACCTTTAAAACGTCTGCAGACATACCATGAGTGAAGAAACACCTAGAGTTATCACTTAGGGTTATGGTGTGGTCATCTACCCATTCCCAACCTTTGCCAACGCCTAAGAACTCATTGTAATGCTTAAGGTAGGCTTTAGGCATACCATACTTTAATGCTCTACGATAAACTAAAGAGCTATGGTTAGAATGAACTAAGACCATCTTAGGGAATATCTTTTCTAATTCTTTGACATGCTTCTTAGACTCTTCTAATTCATGTCCAGCAGAGTATAAGTCTGGGTTATGTTCGTGCATAGAGATAGCGTGTTGGTCTAGCTCATCACCTATATTGACTATATGGTCAAACTTGTATTTAGTCTTTAATGCTTTTAGAAATGCAAAGGCATCTGGATGGTGATAAGGAATATGTAAGTCAGATATAACTAAAACTGATTTATATTTCAAGTAGCTCTCCTAGCGTTGAGATACTTTATTATATACTAGATAAATAATTAACATGAGCAATACATATTTAAAGTGGTCTATAGCACAAAGAATGTCGCAGATAAGATAATCTAGCATATCTTGATAGTGGCTGTTTTAGCTTTCTTTAGTTTGTCAAAAAACTTGTTATAGGCTATTTTAGAGTTACCTATGAAGTCTTTACCTGCCCATGTAGAGCCAAGTAATATACATCCATCTGTATCTGCTGAAGTGTTGCCTGAATGAATACGAACACCTGTAAAGTCAGGAACGTTTAGTATGTGTGGCATGTCTTGTTTAAAGCGTACAGAAGCGTCTATGATGAGTTTATATTCACCAATAGGAATAGCAGTCTTACCTAAAACCTTAGTGCCATTTCTGACTACATCTTCTAATGTGTAACATTCATAAATGCCGTCTACATACATCTTACCTACAGTATGCGTATCTTTAAATTCAAACCTTTTTACTTCAATTAACATAAGAATTAATATACTCCAATGCACGTGTGAGATAATCCATAGCTGCCATAAATACTAAAGCAATACCCATAACTACAAATAGTAGTCCTACTATAATAAGTTTAAGTATAGATAAACCAACAAAGTTAAGTATGTTTAAAAATATCATCTTTTAAGTGAAAGATACATTCTTTCGCCAATAACGAATGACATACAAGCACCAGTCATATCAAGACATACTGCTACTACAGTAGCACCTACAATGTCTGGGTTAAATACTACAACTGCGGTAAATATCATAATGGCACTAATGATGACATATCTGAATGAAGCACGAAGGTCTATAATCCATTTAGAAGGTTCACCGGTAGGAGTATCTAATGCAGCTAAAGCCTGTAGCTTCTCTGCTTCTGCTTTCATAAGCTCTATACGTTCTGTAATGTTTTGTGGTTGTCCACCTGCACCACCTGTAAACTTGGCTATAAGACCTCTAGCACCGTCAGCAAATGCTGGCACTAGGGCTGGTAAGATTAAAGATACGATTGAACCGAACATTAGAATTGCCCTCCAAATCCAAGTAAAAATTGTTGTTCTTTGGGTGTTACATTTATTCCTGCTTTAAATAAAAAGTCATTTAGTTGTTTTGCATACTCTGCGTTTACACCTAAACCTTGGTTACTATAATTAGCACCACCGGTAAATTGACCACCAGCTAATGGAGTTGTATAGTTAGCAGAAGCATTAGGATAGTTACCGCCCATAACTCTAGCCATAACATTACCATCACGATATTCACCATAAGGAGCAACATTATCTGCCTGACTTAATATGCCACCTCTAAAGTTTTGGTTTGTTAAAGCAACGTCTTTATATATTGGGTTTGTGCCTTCTTTACCAATAGTTCCACTTAATAAACCAACAGGAGTTTCTTGATAAGCATTAACATTACCGCCTAATGTAGGTCTAGTATAAGCATTTAAGTTTAAGTTTTCATTACCTATGCTAGTAGCATTTGGTTGAGTATTTTGTTGTTCTGTTAATTGCCTTAAAAATTCTGCAATATCCATTATAATTCCTTAGGGTCAAAGCCATACATCTTGGCTACACGCTTTTGTAATTTTAAAAATAAACCTTTATGACTGGTATATTGGGTTGTTTTTTTGGATGCGGTATACACAGCCATGTGGATAATTTCATGGCAGAGAGTTACTAGAACGCTGTATAAATGAGCATGACGTGCAGTAGATATAGTAATGATATGAGGTTCACCTTGTTCTGGTGGTTCGTATTGTCCGCATATACTTTCATCATGCACTATAACAAAGTCTACTTTAGAAGCTGGTGGTAGTTTGTATTCATCAAAGATAGGCATTTCTATTAGAGCTGAATATAAATTTGCTATAGCATTTTCATTTATCCAACTTGTCATATCGTGGCTTTAGGCTTAAATAGTTTAGCGTCAAATACTGCTGTTTGGTTTATCTCAGGAAAATAAATATAAACTGCTTGTTTACCTTCATAGTTGTCAGACTTCCAACAACCTTCATGGTTAGGGTGACCTTTGTCAGTAGCATAGGCAGCATAGTCATAACCTTGTAAACCTTGTTTTTTAAAGGTACATTCTTCAGATGTTAATACTATTTCACCTGCTTCTGTAGCCATGCTCATTTCTTTTACAAGTTCTTTAGCTAATGGCGTATCCATTAATAATAGCCAAAATATTACTAGAACTGTAAAATAAACAAGTGTTTTCACTTTCCTAGCCAATGATTGGTTACAAAAGTAATAAAGCCACCGATAGCAGATGCGATTGCCATGCCTGCCCAGAAACCACCTTTGGACTTGTTGGCAAGCTCTAGAAGCGACTTTATGTCTGTTTCCATACTATCTACCTTGTCTTGTAGGTTTCTAACCTGGGCAATTAGCTGACCATATTGTATTGGGTCTATTTCGTTACTCATTGTTGTCCTTCGTTTAATAAACCGGTAATAGGGTTAATAATTGGAGCTGCTAATTCTCTACCACCAATAAGACCTCTTGTAGATACTTGTGGGATAGGAGCATTGCCTGTAGCAAGTCTATTACGCAATTGTTCTATGTTACGCAAACCTAATTGTGTAGCACCTTGTCTAGCAATACCACCTGCTAATGGCAAACCTATAGCACCTATTGGACCACCAGCTAAGTATCCTAAGCCAACAGAACCGCCACCAGATACAATTCCTGTAGGAGCTAGTTTACCTACAAATCTTAATAAGTTTTGTGTAGGACCACCTTTTGCAGCAACTTTAATTGCATTTTGTTCTTCTTTAGT
>Ga0209355_1000182_pt1 | contig 37777 bp, 37 predicted proteins | sample LauGreSBDMM110SN_3_FD_187563 | JGI IMG/M metagenome (GOLD analysis project Ga0209355, IMG submission 187563) | Freshwater lake microbial communities from Lake Michigan, USA - Sp13.BD.MM110.SN (SPAdes) (version 2) | ecosystem: Environmental > Aquatic > Freshwater > Lake | place: Lake Michigan... | reverse complement strand
CGAAGTTATGATTGATGATATGCTAGCAGAAGCTGGGACGAAGCGTCATCTCCGTCAAAGGGTTATTGGTCCACCGGTCCACCCGGCCCACCCGAATGGTGATGAATTGTTGCGATGGAGAGATATAGAGGGCGATATCACGAATGCCGTATATTTGAAATTTCCTGTTCGAAAGGTTCCGAAGCAACAGCTCTTACCCGAACACATACCACAGAAGGGAATCCGCTTTGAAGCTATCAATCATTTGAAAGAGTATTTCGATGAACAAATAATGGATAGAGCAGATGCGTTGTGTAGAACTGCTTCAGCCGATTCCCACAAAAAGAAGAGAAAAGTCCTTGATATGAAACCGATAAACAAGATTGTGGAAGAGTTTTTTCATCTACTTGACTATTACAACAAACCAATTCCCGATTTGATGCCAAAAAATATTTTGAAAGCTGGGCAACAAACGATACGAAACATGGGTGTCAAGGAAAAGACCGATTTATGGTTCGAGTACGTGACTCATTTTGTAAAGTATTACCGTTTCTTGGCGGCGAATGCCAAACACCGTGCTGGACCGAGATATGGTTTGAGTACGTGACTCATTTCGTAAAGAATTACCGATTCTTGGCGGCGAATACTAAACAACGTACTTTTATGGCGACTTTACATATTGGGCTTGAACAGCCATTGCCACTCACCAAAATAGTTAAACAAGTACAAAGACATTCATTAGATGTTTACGTTGCAAATACTTACAGTCGATCGTTACTTCATGTAAACTCGTCGCATCAATCTGTACGAAAGAGAGTACTGCACCTGTTTTAGCAAAGTAGTGCAGTAAGACGTGTTTTAAAAATCTCTCGTCAAAACCGTACATTGTCCAGTGACCTCCCCATCCATATAGATGTGCGTGTACAACTTGATCATATGGTGAAAGTATTTTTTTTATTTGACTTAAGTATCCATTCACACCTCGTTCAAAAGGATAAAGTTCTTGAGAGCGAATTATCATACGATAGATAAATTTCTCCATTACTAAATTTATATCTGACATAGCGGCTTGCATTGGCTTAAATAGCACAAAACTACCAAGTACAGCAGGGTAGTTCTTTGCTGTCGACTCACGACATACATGAAAGAAACCATCTACTCCTCCTCTTCCGACATAACGACCAAAAAGAGAGTGTTTTGAATTTGTGAAATTTACAATCGCTCTTACTTTGAACTCTGACAAACCGTCGTCATCAATATCTAGAACGACACATAAATGAATTGTCTGATCGGAGAAAGCAAGAAATCTCCATAACATTCCAGGTTGTGCACCTATCGATGAACTATGCATAGTATATAGTTCAACTACGGCTTTCTTACTTCCAGATAGCTCATGTAAAATCTTTTTCGTATATCCCTCATCTGACAGCTGTTTGGATATATAAATCCGTAAAACCCATGGTATAACGTTTGATGATTCGGAATTGATTCGATGAATCTGTTGTATGAGTCGTAACAATCCCAACCAGTACTTTCTTTCCCAGTTATCAAATGACATCGTTGTATCTACATAACCAGGTCCTTGATTATCTACATGAGCTCGAAAGAAACTCACAGATACAACGTGGTAAGGAATTTCTTCGGAAAAGTTACTGAAGTTAGTTTTCTTTATCGATGTAATGTGAAACCACTTCGTTATTTCAAATCGTGTATAGAATTCGTCGTCATGAAGAGATGGTAATTGTTTAGATTCTATACAGTACTCACTCTCGTCACTATAAAAAGAACTAAATTCATTCTCTCCTGACAAAGTTGTCATATAAGGTCTAATAAAAAATAATAATCTAGTAAACGTATAGAGAATTTAAATTCTAAACCCTAATATTATATAAACAATACTTATAACTCATCAAATTCCCGAATGATATCTACCTGGACTAAAAAACATGGAAAATGTATCCCGTCAACAACAAAAGTGGTAAAAAAACATGGAAAATGTATCCCTCCAACAAGAAAAGTGGTAAAAGGTGGTCTTTATGGCACGTTATATGGTGGGTTGTATGATCCTGTCCATAAGGCAATTAGAGATGTAATTGATAAAAGCTACAAACGAATATTGACGTCAATGGCTGTAACAATTCTAAAAGGTCCTTCATTACCTGTTGCTATAGCAGAACATTTTTACTTGGGTATATTGGAATTGGTGACAAATTTTTTGCCGAGAATTCTAAATGTAATTCTTTTGTTTGGAATTTCCCCCGTTTTATTTGTAGGAAAAATTTTCAGAACTATCTCCGAAAGGTTCGATGCAGTTTCGAGAACAAATATAGTGACTATGTTGAATAAATATAAAAAAAATACTGACGTGAAGATTTCATATAGCCATGTATGGCACAATATAAGTGAAACCAATGAAATAGTTGTGGACGACTTGTTCAAACAGCTGAATTGGAGAAAATCGAGAACAAACTGGCTACTAGATCAGTCTTTACCGGCTGATTTATCATTCGACAAAGTTTCTACTGAAGATGACAAGAAATTTTTAGAGGGGTTGAAAGAGAAAGCAAAAGAAAGTATAATCAAACCAATTAGAGAGGCATCATCGGAAGATAAAGCAGAACTTCTAAATACAATTAAACCACAAGGCTTCAAAGATAGACTGAAAAGCATATTCAAAAGTGTTGGACAAATATTTACGCCGCTAACTAAAGAATAATTCGAAAAATATAAGGCTTGAACAGTTGTTTCAAACAGTTCAAAATTATTTGTATCTACCAAAAGTCAAAAGTCGAAATCAATTATTTATATCTACCAAAAGTCAAAAGTCGAAATCAATTATTTATATCTACCAAAAGTCAAAAGTCGAAATCCATTATTTGCAAGAAGGAATATAAAGCTAGTTTACACTAAGACAAGTAGCGGAGAAGAAACCTTGCCTTTACTTTTGACAAGTAGAGGTACTCTCAGTAGTTTAAAATGATTATAAGGTACTTCGAGGATGCTCCCGTCTTCGCCTGAGGCGGTAACAGAACAGACTATCCCAGTAGTAGAGCGCAAGCTTTACTAGAGAATATCAGGGATTTGTAGTGTTTTCAGAGCGGATTTACGAAAACCAAAAAATCTATATGATTACTTTTGATGCTACATATTATAACTATACTACAACGAAAAACAGTCTTTTACATCCAATAGACGCATTGCAGAGAGAGAAGTCTTCGTGAAGTGAGGATTCAAGCGAAGTAATAAAGATTCAAATTGTGGGAGGAAAGTACAAAGTGTGGCACTATCGTTTTCTTTCTTTAAACTACATAAAAAAGTACAAATAAATTCAATTGCCAGGCCACCATGATCTTCATAGGATTCATAGTATGTGAAAAGCTCGTTCAACATGGTAACCGCTTTTTCGATAGAAGTCATTCCAGATGTCATCAGAAAAGAGTAAAAAACGGCAAAACTTTTACAATTCATCTTTGTCATGCTTTTTTCTGTATCTAGCGTTGTAAGTAATTCAAATTTCACACTTATCAACTTTTCAAGGTCTTGTTTCACATTGAAAAGTGAGTCAAGTGTACTCAGTAGTAGAGCATAAGAACGGGCAAAGAGTAGCTGTTTACAGGCTAATGAGACGATAGTATTCAAAAGGTATACTTCTGCACTTTTTTTCTCTTCTTCATGACTTATACTTTTGAAAAGTTTCTCTAAACGCTTGGCATTAGGTTCATATTCTTTGTCAGTGACACCATTCAGAATAAAATTAATTTCTTTCTCAATTTGAAGTTTTTGGCTCTTTGTAATTGGTAAAGATGTACGCTGTGTGTTTTGACTCGAGGAAAATTTATCCTTTCCAGTGCATACAGACAAATTGTTTACTTTTGGATAAGAAGATTGACTAACTCCACTTTTCCTTTCTAGTACAGTTACATCTGTTCGCTGACGAATGAATGTTGAAGAACCACTTGTTTTATTAGACTTCTTGCTTACTAGTTCGAAAGGTTCCTCAGTTTCATGACTATCGGTCGTGTCAAAACTTTCACCATTTTCAGTAGACGATTGGGACTTTCCCTTCCATCTTTTAGATGCAGAAGAACCATATCCAGAGGACAAGGTGGGTCTTTGATCCGACTTAGATTTTACTCTATCCAGAATCGTAACGATTTCTCTCATAATTGCAGAAATCGATGGTATTTCAACTTTGCTCTCAAATGAATCGAAAAAAGAGGGTGAGTATACACGACAGGACATTTCTACTATTCTCTCTTCTGTAAAAAAAAGGACGACAAAAGTGTTATACCTATCTCTACCTTAAAGATAAAAGTGTAAAACTTATCTTTAAATTTAGACAAAAAAAAATTATGTCTATGGTTTGAAACGACAAAAAAAAATCTTTCACCTTATTATATAGTCATCATTTTTTTATCTTGCCCTCTTCACCCATGGATTTTAATGGTGCTTTCAAATTCGTCACACTCAACTTACAAGAATACACTTCGGTAGAAATTTACTTGATTGCTTTTATTTCAATTCTTGTACTAGTAATTTTCACATTTATTTTCTTAGATCAAACAAGTACAAACACTTATGCATCACTACCTATGGAAAACTTTATTAGTAATACCGAAGAAGGATTAGCAAATAAAGATAGTGATCTACTACCATATGGGACACCTTTATCTTCAATGCAAGAATTGCAAAATCTTTCCTCAAAAAAACCTGTTGTACTTCTTGTCTATGATATGAATTGTATGCACTGTAAACATCTTCGTCCTATCTGGCAAGAACTCTTCAACGATATTGACCTAAACCAAATAGCAGATTTCCGTTCTATTGGCGACGGTAATTTACGCAACACTATCGAAACATCAGCAAATGTAACAGGATATCCCAGTCTACTTGTAGTGACCGAAAACTTAACATACAATCAGTATAACGGTTCAAGAGATTTTCACAGTATGAAGCAATATATTCATACATTTACAGTTTAACTTTTACAGTTTAAATTTTACAATTGTGCTTTACTTTCGTGTGCTTTACTTTCGTGTGCTTTACTTTCGTGTGCTTTACTTTCGTGTGCTTTACTTTCAAGTGTGCTTTACTTCTGAAAAAGTTTTCCTGTGGAGTGATAGACCGGTTTTGGAGGAAAGTATTGTTTATTCGACGATGGCGTTGATGTCAAAAATGGATCAGAAGATGGAACGACTCTTGACGTAGAAAAATCTTGACTAAGTATATTTTGCAAAAACTGTCGAGGCTCATTCGCTTTGATGTATGGTTCAATGTACTCTTTCTCCCAATTGATGTACAAAACAGTTTCTTTCGCCACTTGGACAAAAAAACCATTTTGTCTTAGAGTTCGACTTAAAAATTCCAAGGTTTCCTTCATATCGTACATCGGAAATCCTATCAAGTATGGCGGGACTTCAAATAAACATGACATATCAGTACTATGACCATGCTTAGCAACAAGATCAATACGATTATGAATTCGGCGTAATATTTCGTTGTATACTTTAATCTTTGATTGACTCCGATTCACACTACTACTATACAATTTTGCGAGATCATAACTAAGTACTTTTGGTTCTTGTTGTTCCATGTTTGATATACTATATTTGTTTCTATCTTTTTTTAAATGTTTATTCTTTGCCTTATTTTTCTAATAATAAGATCTTTTTTCCGTGGTTTTATTCTCGTTTTTTCTACACATCTAATCATATGATGTTCCATATTATAATACACATACCCAGAAGAATCATAATGTAGATGGAAGTCATTAAGTGTGTATCTATCTTTGATGACTCTTTGCTACTATTGGACTCTATACTATCAAAATATTCCTTACGACCATATTTAAACTTATCCATATTTGATGTACATTTATTCTCTAACCACCAACCTTCACTACACTTTTTTATACAGTTTGACTTCGCAGTCGAAGTATTTTGTCGAATTCTATTACAACCATCTAAACAAGTCTCAGCAGACCGTAAATAGTCTAAACGAGATCCATGCTGTTTTGCAGCGTTATCAATCGAACTACCTATCGGTAGACTTCTTTTCGTACAAGATGTCGATAAGTTACCCGTTCCATAAAGTGCTTCTACCATTTGTACAGGGTTTAAGTCCACTACATCTTGAACTAAACCTCCCGTTAACATTCCCTTGGGTTCTATCGTTGGAGCACCTCGTATATAGAACGAATTGGATTGTCCAGAGCACTCACTTGAACTGTTTAAACTGCTACATGTGCCAGAATCAAGAAAATAATTATAACCAAGTACTCGGTTCCCATAGGATCCAGTGATACCCATCTTATCAGTGTAAGAAGAAGAGTCATTTTGTCCCATGCCAGTAAATCCATACCCTATAATGTAACCAAGTGACTCCGGGATGAGCTTTTCGGTAATAAACGATATCGATGAATTGTTGTACTTAACATCAGCAATCGTAGGACAACTGACTTGTTTTATCAAGGATGCCTTCTCTGGAACAAAATTACCATTTACAATCTGTGGATTTTGATCATACGGGGAAGGAAGCAGAGGAGGTTTATAAACCGGTGGACTAGATGTTTGTGGTTGGAGAGTTTTAGTAATCTCGGTAATAATTGGTGCAAACGAATGAAAGTATACCTTGGATTCCTCTTGAATACTGGGTGGGACAAAAAGACCCGATACATCCGATATAGATGGTACTTGACCATTCTTTCTTTCTAAAAAAGGTTTTGCAATCGTTTCCTGATTTGATTTGATTTCTTTGATTACATAATTCATTGTATCGGCCATTTCTTTCAATATATAAATTGTTTTACTAGTTTTACTATCATACTTCCTTTTTTATTTCTACGTCTTTTTGTGTTAAAAAAAGTTTTCAAATATCGAGAGATATACCTTTGTTAAAGCTAGGTGTTTTTGTAGATCGACGACTTACTTCAATATTTCTTACGTCATTGTTACTGTTACCATAAGAAGGGACACGTGAACTTTGTTGAGGAGGTCTCGACAATGAGTTCAAAATATTATCCACTCCAGATGGTCCCCGAAATGTTCCCTCAGAAGAATCACTTGTTTTCTCGCTTTCTGTTCGTGTCTTCACTGGAACAGAAGAAGCATTTCCTCCTCCTCCACTGAATAAATCACTCATGAAAGATCCTATTCCTGAACCACCAAATAGGCCTCCTGATCCACCATTATTTTCTTGTTTTTTGGAAGCAGAAGCGAATGCAGCCTGACCAACTTGTTTCGCCAATTGAGGATTTTCTCTCATAACATCGGTCATATCAACAGGACTTGATTTCCAAAAACTTTGCATCATATGATACATGAAAGCGCTTGATGCTAGTCCAAGAGCCAATCGAAATTCTGGTGCCATCTTTGCACGGTCTTTATACTTCTCGTGTAGTTCTTCGAAAATATCGTCATAGTCGTCACTATTTTCGTGAACAGATTCAGACCATCCGTCTAACTTGACGTCAAATGGATCAAATTTGGCATTCAAAAACTCGACACCTGTAGCAAAGGCTGTCATCATCTTCTTTTGAAACTTCACACTCATGTCCAGATCTCGTTGACATTTCAATCGAAGATACTCTTCTTTGATTTCACCGAGTGTATGATTCATGGTATATCTCCTACTTACCGGTACACCTTTCATAGACAAACGTTGTAAACGGAAGAGGAGATCTTGTTTTTCCTTTTGTATATCTTCTTCTGATAGAACCGGTTGTGTAGGTGTAGCATTCTGGTCTCCCACCGGAGACGATGATGAATTCACAGTGTTTCCAAGAGAAGGTGTATTAGTAGTTGCATTAAAGACTGTTCCTTGATGTGGAAAAAACGAGTCATTATTTCTCTGTATTGTAGGTGGTATTGGTGTATTCGAAACTTGAACATTTGGCGTAAGTAAATTTGACGTATTGATTCCAAACGATTTTTGTTGGTAATCGGAATTTAAGATATTTGACATATCTCGCATGGAAGAAGAACCGAGAATATTTTCAAATTGACCCGAAATACGTGCTGAATCTTGTTCATGTCGTTGTAAATTTATCTGAGGTACAGGTGCACTCATATAATTTGACTGATTTTGCACAGTCGATTGCTGTTGACCAAATGTATTATTAATATTGAACGAATTTGACTGTGTTTGGATCGGAGAAACAACTGGTTTGTTAGAAAGTAATTCCAAACCATCCATAGGAACGATCGAATGTTGGTTATAAGGGTTGTTGAACGAGGACTGTTGAGTGAATGACTGTGTAGAAGTTGAGATAGGTAAAATATCGTTAAGATCAATTTCTTTCACGACTCCGAGTGACATCTTCAGAGATATTTCCGAGGAAAATGAAAAGAGTTACGATATACTTTTTTGTAAAGAAGTCTTATCTAATAATAAAATGTTTTTGTTTTTAAATTCTTTACGCAACAAGGTTTTGTGTCTCAAGAAGGGATATAAAAAAATTCTATTTAATTTTACATACAATCTATATTGCAAGCACTTCTAGTATGGTTCTTACTAGTGGTACATTTCGATGCAGAAGGGTGGAAAATTTTCACGGAAGAAAGTTATTTTTTCTAATTGAGTCAGTAAAAATTTTATATCATCTAAGAGTATAATAAAGCCATCAAGATAGATTCTACTTTTTACTTTAATCAAATTCTTCAACCAATAAAAACATGCCACAAACGAAAAGTAATAGACGACGACAACAACCTGGTAGTAAGACAAGACGACAACCTGGTAGTAAGACAAGACGACAACCTGGTAGTAAGACAAGACGACAACCTGGTAGTAAGTTAATACGACAATATGGTGGAAGTTATGGAATGCCTATGGAATATTATGGAGTTCAAGGCTCACAGTACTTCAATGAAGGATCGCCTAGTCTAAACTCATACGCTCCCGATGCAAATAGTGTAGTTACTGTGGCGGGACAGGGGAATATCTATGTAGATACGAATGGTAATTACTATGCTGGACAAAATTTGGTGCCCGGTGGACACTCTATGAAAACTCTTATGGTCGGAGGAAAAAGAGCGATGGGAAAAGAAATGAAGAAGAAGTCAAATGTCATTCATAAGAAGAAGTCAAATGTCATTCATAAGAAGAGTACTTCACCACAAGAAAATCTACAGAGAAGATTTATTTAGACAATCGTTCAACATGAACACTTTAATAGACAAGTAGTGTTTTCGATCCCGAAATAATCTCTCGAACAAATATGTCTCTCATTCAAAATTCAAAATAAAATTCGAGAAGGTGATTTTTGAAGAAAAAAATATCGAGTATTAAATAATAAGGTAATTCTCAGATACTCATCACAAATATAAAAAAAACAGAAAAAAACATGGATCTAACAGAAGTCACATCATATCTTAAAGAAAATGAAAACGTTGTAGTTCTTGGTGTAAGTGTAATTTACTTACTTGCACTCGGATATACTGAGAGTGTTCATGCTATCTGGTCCTTTGCATCTCTCTATATTATCTTTTTCTATGCTTTTAATATCCCTCTTTCTATGGCAGGTCTCTTTGCTCTTCTTGGAAGTTTGATTGTTCAAGTGTCATCTTATCCTGGCCTTTTTCAGATGAAACCAACTGCAAATTTTGAACCATTTACCACGACTTCTGAAGAGCAGTTAGACTCTATTCAAATGTCACCTGGTACTACCGTCCCTGACGTCAGTGAACAGCCTTCATTACCTACAAACAGTCTTGTAACTCCAGTGATACCTTCTATGCCCGTAATCGATGTGAACAAAACTATAATGTCTTCAATTGGTTCGCTTACACCATCTCAGATTGAAGCAATGACTTCAGATACAAAAGAGTTGATTCAGACACAAAAATCTCTATTAGAAACAGTCAAACATCTTGCTCCTGTTGTTTCTCAAGGTCGTGAAATGTTGGAGACTTTCAAAGGATATTTTGGTAATACAAACGAACTCGTGAATATGCTCAACCCGAAAACCTAAATTGCTTCGCTAATATTCTTTTTCTTGTCTCATTTTTCTTTTTCTTGTCTCATTTTTCTTGTCTCATTTTTCTTCTTGGTTTTTTAGAGCGGTTGAAAAAGGGTATAAAGACATCTTCTGATAGTATAATACATAATGTATTTGTTCATATTTATATTCATGTTTATGGTGGATTCACTAAAAATAAGAGAAAAATTTTGCGTGAATTGTAAATTCGTTAAAGAAGTCAATAATATAAACAAGGAGTATAGTGAATGTACTCTTTTTCCAATAAATGATAACTATCTTGTTACTGGAAATAAAAATAGTAGTAAATTTTATCATTGTTCTACTGCAAGAGAATTCGATACTATGTGTGGAAAAAATGCAACAAAATATAAAAAATTTAAAAACAAAACTTCAAGTTTATTAGATTAGACCGCTCTGAAAACACTACAAATCCCTTATATTCTCGAGTAAAGCTTGCACTCTACTACTAGAATAGTCTGTTCTCCTACTTCTAGTAGGACCGTCTCAGGCGAAGACGGGTGATTTACTATAAATAAATCAAGTTAGTATTCCTTTCATCAAGATGTTTTTAGAAGCATTTAGATTTCTACCGTTTATCTCTACAGTATGGACAACTAAATACCTTATTACATCCTACAGTATGAGTAACTAAATACCTTATTACATCCTACAGTATAGTTGATATTACCACACGTTGAACATGTTTTAGTAGTATACGACTCATCATATAGAAATACTTTCTTAAAAATCAACTTAGTCAAACTCTACAATATGTGACCCATCATTTCGGAAGAAATTTATATTTGTACTTAAAATTTGGTTCATAGGACATAGATTATAGACGATAAATTTTTCTCCTTTAATGTATTTTTCTCTGGAATTTACTTTGTAACCAAAAATTCGCACTATATGTCGCAAAATTGTAATTATATTTTTGGCATTGAGTTCAGAGAGATACGCTCTTGCCTTACACGGTATATAATAAGGTGTAAGAACCGGAAGTAAAACTTTCATCTTTTCGACAGTTTCGAATAAAAGTAAATCTTTCCGTGTAAATTGTCTTCTATCCAAAAGAGATATTAGTCCAAATGCACGTAAAACACTTAAACATAAGTCTTCAGATGGCATAATACGAAATAGTTGATTAAGCATATTCCTTAATAGCTATATACACTTTTATAAAAAATAAATTTAGAGCCTCAATTAATAAGTTAATTAAGACAAAAAACAAAACTTTGAGGGATTTTAATTTTATTGGGTTACGATTGAACAATTATTTAGATACGATAGAAATCTCGATTCAAATACAATAAACCCGTTCTAAAAACAGGTAGCATTTTTTTTTAAAAATTTAAAAATTATATTCTGTCGGCTGTTGTCTAACTCATAATTTCATTGCCAAAAATGGCAAAGTGGGAGTTAATTCTTTTTTATAATTGATAAAGCAATAGGAAACTATGGAAACTAACTTGGTCGAATTGGGACAAATTGAGAAACTTACCCAAATGGAAACTATGGAAACTAACTTGGTCGAATTAAGACAAATTGAGAAACTTACCCAAATGGAAACTATGGAAACTAACTTGGTCGAATTGGGACAAATTGAGAAACTTTCCCAAATGGAAACTATGGAAATTAACTTGGTCGAATTGGGACAAATTGAGAAACTTTCCCAAATGGAAACTATGGAAACTAACTTGGTCGAATTGGGACAAATTGAGAAACTTACCCAAATGGAAACTATGGAAACTAACTTGGTCGAATTGGGACAAATTGAGAAATTGAAACGAAAGCGTGATGAACCACATCTTCCTCTCCCATCGGCTTCACCAAATCGTGTCCGAGATATGACTTGTCGGGAGTTATATGAGGGAGAGTATAAGGATGAACAAGTCCCTGAACAAGTCCCTGAATTGACGCTTCCTAATGGAGGCCAATATGTAGGCACTGTTGTCAATGGCAAAGCTAATGACAAGAACGGTGTTTGTACCTGGTCGAATGGAAACAGATACGACGGGGGCTTCATGGACAATACGAGGTCTGGTCGTGGTAAGATGACCTATGTTAGTGGCGTTGTATATGACGGCAGCTGGATAGAAGATAACTTTCATGGCCATGGTATTTATACCTTTCGGAATTGCGAAGTATACGAAGGCGATTTCAAAAAGCACAAGATAGAGGGCCATGGTAAGATGACCTATCCTGACGGTAGAACCCAAGATGGTATGTGGAAAGATAACAAACTAGTTAAGCTGGTGATAGCTGAAATCGAAATAATTAAATAATTAAAGTAACTGTTCAAGCCTTAAACACAATATTCTTTAGTCTGCTACGTCTTCATTCTTTTGTTGAAGATATTGTAGTATCGTCTCAACTAACTCTTTTTTTGTTTTTTGTCCACTACTTTTTGCTGTAGAGAGGCCATTTGTTTGACATATTACCTTTAGTTCCAAAACAGTTTTTGACTTATATTCATTTACTATATCATCACTTAGTGTCCTGGGACATTCTTCTTCCTGTACAACACCCATAAGAACTCTTTCTGTAATACTTGACACTCTATCTTCTAGTAAACCAACGTTACTCTCAGAAACGTCATCTAAATCATTTAGAACTTCAAATACTCTCTGATCAGTCTCTTTATCATGAGTCATACCACCTGAAGAAGAGAAGATAAACGATGTAAAGTTTACCTTTTCGTTATCCATCATCAAATCTTTAATTCCTTCATTTACGATGGTACTTAGTGAAATACCGACATTTTCCAGTAGCTCAGACGGATTTAGTATATGTTCTTCGCCTAGTATTCTTTGGACAATGCTTAAAGGGGCATCCATAAAAGAACAATTTAAATCACTACTATTCATAGCGCTTTGAAACTCAGCAAAATGTCTTTTCTTTCCACCTTCTTGAGCAAATTCAGAAGTATGTAGTGACGAATTTCTATCGACAGGTGTAAACACATTATCTACAGCCGCCACTTTAAAATCACTGGTAGTCGTTTTCTTTGATGTACTGCCAAACGACGAAGAAGGTAGTACAGTGTCAGTACTCATATTTTTACTTGAAATAGTATTGAGACGAGATTCAAGTGAGTCCACACGAAACTGTAAGTCATACATAGTCTTCCATATGTAGTAGGCGACTAAAAAGAAAACCATGAAACAAATAGATATAATAATTGTTTGTACGTCCATGTGGAAACTTAGTATTGGAATGTATGAGAACTCTAGAAGGTTGATATAACTCAGTTTTTTTATTATTCTTTCTTTTTGAATATCTATAAGACCCTTTCCTTTAAGCAAGTAATATGAAAAAAATTACATTTGTATAAACGCAAGTTAGTTTATGTGTAGAGTATATATGTATTTTTTACGATATTTTTATTCTTCTGTAATTTCGTAAAAGAAAAGAAAAAGTTTTTTTTTCTTATTTATAAGTAGAGTTGTACACTTGTGTAAGATATGTCATCTCAGCTAAAATTCAACGGACGTATTGATATCAATCAAAATGTACCGCACATCTCATTCCCCTTATATGACCCAAATAGTAAAACCAGTCTTAGTGTTGAGAACACTATTCGGACGATCCAGGAAGAAAATCTTTTAAGTAAGACGTTCTTTTCAAAGCAAAATCTAGTCATCATACACAATGCCATCAGAAGGAAAGTATACGACGTAAATGAAGGTAAACATGTTGTCGATAAACAAAGTGATATCGAGCTAGAAATTATCATGAGATCTATTTTCCTTCAATACTCAAAAAATAGAACGGATGACATCGCTCAACAAATTTCGGAGTTAAACGCATATGTCATAGAGTATTCAGTTCCGATTGTCAATAGTAACTTACAACAGTACTTACAATATAAAAAGGATGTAAGCACCTTAAAAGTTCCACTTCGTCACTCTGTAAATATGTCGATCAAAGGGGATAAAAGCTTGATGATGAACCCTTTTTTTTAATTCATGTAGTTGTCTTCTTTGAGTCCAAAACGTTTTGCAAAAATGTTTCATACTTCATCAGTTTGTTGTAACATTTACTGATAGTGACATCAGATACAAGTGATACGCTAGATATACTTTTCTTGAGAGTGCCCAATTTTAATTTTTCAGACACAAAGAAAATAATCGCAGCAGCAATGGAAGATGAAGCATTGTCAGTGATTATATGAAACTCATCCACTTTCACAGCGATTTCACGAAATGTAGGCAAGTACAATTCCGGGATTTTTAAACGAGACGCAAACCTTTCCACAAAATCAACTGGTTTCGATACAGCAAGCGTAGTTGCATCACTCACCTCGATGACACGAGTAAAACATCGATTGCCTTTTGTCATACACTGTTCATCTATATCAAACATAGTTGCAATCTCCTTCACACTTCTTGGTACATTGTGTTCTTTACATGCCTGATAGATACAAGTTGCAATCAAGCCTTCCTTGTTTTCTCCACGAAAGAGTTGACTGTCATTGACTCTCTTAAACAGTAGTTTCGCCTTTTCAATAATCATCGATGGAATCCCAAATCTCTTCGGATTTGACTGTAGTTTATCGAATACAGCAAAAAGATTGCGACCTTGGAAGTTTAAACTACTCCAGTGATGAAACCTCCGAATTTTCCGCATATGATGCGTTTCTCTACCTCTTCTCTCTATAATAGTACCTGTCCCTGCATTTGGCACAAGTGGATTTACCGGTAGACCTACTCGTGATGGATCTCCTGAGCGTTTGCTTGAAGAATCATTGTTAAAATAACGCCACTCGGCGGTAGTCTCGAGTTCACCAACTTCTGCTTTACTACAAGAACGACATACCTTAAACCCTTCCTCTACCCAACACGTCTCTTTACACCCGCAAAATGAACAGTCTGACACTATCGATGTATCACAGCTGTCTGTAGCATTCACTATCGATGTATTACAGCTGTCTGTAGCATTTACTATCGATGATAGAAAAGAAGGAATGACTTCAAGTTTCCATGTATCAAAAAGATTCACTAAATCACTATCATATATGTCGTTCATAACACGTTTATTTATCTTTTATAACTACATTCGCTTTTGAAAATATGTTATTGAAAAAAACGTTTTCATTTTTTTTCATGAAAAACATGTGATACAATAAAAAAATGTAAAAATATTTTACAAATTGTTTGTAAAAAAATATTTGTCATAATTTCATCGCTTTGTAGAAAAAATCAAAATCAAAAATCTAATTTGTAGAAAAAATATCAAAGTGTGAAAAAAAATCTAAAAAACATTGTTTGTAAAAAAAGTTATCGTCATAATTTACACCCCTTCTCTTCTTCACGTTTGTTGGTACAAAAATGGAACTAACAACAATTCTAACAGATACCAATACACAAGGTGAAATTGTCAACGTTTCATTATATCATTTTTTTTGTTTATGATAATGCTCTTCTTTACGTTTGTTTTTACAACAATTCTAACAGATGTCATCACACAAGGTGAAATTGTCAACGTTTCATTATATCATTTTTTTTGTTTATGATAATGCTCTTCTTTACGTTTGTTTTTACAACAATTCTACCAGTACCAGGCTCAGGGGTTAACATTTTACAAAATTCATCTGATGCTGATTCAACAAAACAACCTGCACCGGAAAAAAAACGTCGTAAGAAACGTAAGAAAGGTGAAACAGGACAAGATGAAACAGGACAAGATGAAACGGGACAAGGTAAAGGGTTTAAAAAAGTACGTGCCAAGAAGCCATGTAAAAAAATTCAAGAAGAACAAGAACACCGCATTCAAAAAGAACAACGCTTTCTAGAGGAACAACGCTTTCTAGAGAAACAACGCTTTCTAGAACAACAGCGTGAAGAATGTAGAAAGTTTCAAATGGCACGCTATCGAATTTTCAGTTTTTTGCCATTTCAAACGAAGCTTTACTATCTAAGTAAGCTCTTAAAAGGAGATGGAGATGGATTTCTTGAGTGTTTTTCTGATCATCATCACGGGGATAACGTTGCATATGACAATGACTCATCTTCTTTCGTATCAGTTCCTTGTGAGAGCCAAATGAAAAGTTTCATCGAGTCGATAGTTCATCTACGAAATGTTATTGACAAAACGTTATACTCAAAACTTTCTACTGTCTTTTTCCATTATGTGGTCGTAGCCAAGTGTATTAATTCAGATCCGAAAAGTGATCTACCAGATGATAATGCTTACTTTTTACCGGGGGATCTGAATCGAGCCACCGCTACTCAACAAGAACCCGACCAACAAGAAGAACAGACAATTTGGTCCATACCTCAAGGAAGAGGAAAAGGAGGAGCTTCACAAATTGCTCTTCAAAACATTCAGAGTATTATTAGGTTTATTCTCAGTACTACTTCTGTACAGGAGATGTTATTTTGCATTTCGAGAGATATCGAAAACAATTCGTCGACTGCTCAAACTCTTACAAATCATTTCTATGGAAAAACCGATGACGACAATGGATGGGTTTTCGATTCACCGCATGAAAAGATAGATGTTACTATTCCAAGAGGTCGTGATTACACATTGTTTTTGGAAAGAATGTGTCAAGATCACAAAATGCACATTCACAACAAAAATGAATTCTTTGAAAAGTTCGCTAGTTTCTTCAATGACCATTCAGTGCTTGAATCGTTACTTGAATCACCTTAATCATCGGCTTACAGAAGTAAGAAATTTTTGTTTTCCAGATTGCTTTCATATTTTACGAATCCAGCAACAGCAAGTGAGTCTTCTAAGACTTGTTTTTTAAGCGCTTTTTCTCGAGAATTTGAAAATGACATATCTGGTCCCTTGTTAAATTCAAGAAGTAGTGGTTTTAATTGATTGTATTGATTAAAGGGAGCTTCTTCGAAAATTATATCACCACCAAACAACTGGAATCGTGTAGTTGATGAATAGTGGCTGTTTTTACCAAGTAGTTTACGAAATGGAATTGTAGTTTGACGTACTGCTCTAACTAAAGGATGCCATATATCTTTGTCATATGTGTAAGGTGTTTCTTTTAGTAGATACCTAGCTAAATCGTCTTTGTCGATTGGAAATTCTCTTTCGCCATAGATATAATCTTTATTCAAGTTTAAACTCGTGATATTAGCTTCAAGGCGCATATCACTATTACCATGTGATGCCATATTAGTATAGATACATTTCACATAAGAGTGTAGATAGAACTGAGTATGATCACTATGAGCGAATCGAACTGCTAATAAATAAATACGCATATTCAGCTTATGCCCATATACTTTTAATGTATTTGAAATGAATTCTTGTGCGACTACGTAACCATCTGGACGATTTCGATTACTCTCAACTGTCTGTAGAATTTCTTTTGGAGAGTTTGTAAGCAGTAAACCCTCTTTTCGTTGAATATTCTTCTTGAAAATAATAGGGGGGGTCGCTTCTACACTATTCTTGTAAGTGTCAATTAATTCGTCAATATGGCTACTATTCGAGAGTATATATGTCTTAGGAATCCACTGTTTGATCGTTTTTTCCGAATACTTATCTTGTAGAATATGCCATAGTAAATTTTTACTTACCAATAAGTCACAACCATCGATACCAAAAAATAATTTTGACATAGAGAGAGTTGTTGTTTTTAATTTTTCCATTTCTGCTTCTAGGTAGGTGTAACCACATGGTAAAATAAGTGTACTGTGAAGACTACTAAAATCATTCTGTTTTGACGAAGAGTCGAGAAATTCATCGATGGAATAAATTTTGATTTTTTTTTCACGAAAAATTTCTTCCATCAGATCAGAGAGCTTGTTGGCAGAACATGTCTTCATTACAGTTGTAATTTCACCCAAACGATTTTCTTCACACGATATGGTACGATTACATAAAAAATAGGGGGAAAATACGAGAAACAGTATCAAAGTTATCAGAAGTAGTATAACAGAAATAATTATTATAAAATTCACTTCACTCATTTTTCTACTCATGGGTATTTATTTTCTTCACACATAGACGTACCAACGAGAGAAACTTGCGAAAAGAAGCATGTGAACACAAACATTTCTCATCAGTCAGCTCTGAAAACTCTACAAATCCTAGAATTTGTAAAGAAATAGTAAAGTTTGAAACAACTGTTCAAGCCTATTCTTAAGAAATGAAGCTTGAAATCGAGTTATAAAAAAAATGATTACACTACGTGTAAGAGTGTCATAATTTCAAGGATTTTAGATGAGCGGTATAATCACTTTTGATTGTTCAAAAAATCTTAGGAACAGACGCCATCAAACAATCAAATGATTAAAGTTTCACATTTAGTAGGAGGATCTACTCAAAATAATAGTAAGAACGACACCAGTAAAAAGGAATTTCATATAAATAACGTCATGACTTCGGCAGAGAGTTTAACAGATGAGTCCAAAATTGGTAAAATGTTAGACAAAAAGGTTCATCTTCTAGAGACTATGAAACGAAAACGTATACGAGAAAAATTTAAGAATGAGAGTAAGTTGGAACTATGTACTGAGGTAGAAGTGAAAGAACCAGTAGTGATCGATGCACTCCGAGAAAAAAAGGACGTATTATCAATTGACAATGATACTGGAGTAAAGTCTCATCTTCCGAAGAAAAAACGTGTTTCTATCGTGGAGACCAATTTCGCACCTTCTGAAGAGAATATTCTTTGTAGCGCTTGTACAAAAGTATTTTGTAGCAGAGAAAATTTTGAATGTCATTCATGCAGTGAACTTTGGACGTGTTTTCAGTGTAATAAAACACTTCAGAAAACATCTAGACGGCAACATGAAGCAATACATAATAAAGAGAAAAAGTATATCTGTGGTATCTGCAAGAAGAAGTTCTTTCAACAAGGAAACTTGACCACCCATATTCAGAACTGTCATACAGAAAACAGTATCTTATACTACTGTGATGTAGAAGGGTGTAAAAGGGTGTCGCCTTTTAAACACGAGTATGACTTACGTCAACACAAGAGGATTCACATGGAAGAAAATCCATTTTCCTGTTCTGAACCTGGGTGTGGAATACGTTTCAACCAGAAAAATAATTTGTTGATTCACATAAGGTGTGTACACGAGGGTCAAAAGTTTGAATGTCCTGTAGAGGGGTGTGGGAAATACACAAATACTTCTAATGTGCGGAAGTATCATCAAAAATGCTTCCGCACAATGCATGCACTGAAGTATCATCAAGTTGAGTATCATCCTACTGAGGAAAATATCAAAGATCTTCTTGCGTTTCACGAGAGAGAAGGAAGGTGGCCGATGGATGATAAGAAAGTGGACCTGGATGCATCAGTACGTTTGTTAAGAAGAATGATGGAACATTTAAAGGACTTGAATAAATGGAGTTCGGACGAGGACTGTTTTAGGCTTATCAAATCGGCATTAGATTAGTTTTTGTAATCGTTATTTGTTTGAAAGTAGCAAAATTATAAACAGATAAACACTTTTGGATTTCTATCAACTGTAGAAAATATACTGTAGAAAATATACTGTAGAAAATATACTGTAGAAAAATAAAAAATACTTTAGAAAAATACTATATAGAAAAAATAGATTCTACTTCGATACCAATTTTAGCAAATAATATTATTGATTGTTAAATTCTTCATCATGTAAAGTTATTGATCATTCACTGTGATTTCAACATTGATAAATTTATCATATATTTCATACACATTAAACGAATCTATATTTTCCAGAAAACCTTCTTCAGTATTAACTTGAAAAAATACTTGAAAACAGCTTATCTGTTCATTCAAGGTTAGAATATCACTGAAAGATCTCATTCTTTTCAGAAGTGTCAGGTGTGAAAAGGCTATCTCATTATTTTGAAAGTAAAATTTCCCATTTTTAAACTCATACTTCCATTTCCATGAACGTTCTCCCCGTATTATCTTTTCTTTTATACCCCAGCAAATTCCACAATCTTTCTTCTCCCATCCAAAAACATACAGAGAAGTCAATTTCTTATTTTCGATGACATCCATAAGGCTTTTGCATCGACTGTCATAGCAGACAGGTGTATCAATATCATAATAAATCTTAAAATTCACCGGTTCCGGTATCTTATCGAAAAACCACATTTCATCAATTTTACAAATACTGGGATTTTTTAGTATGTCAGCATATCCTGGTACATGTTTATGAATATCAATATACTTTTCCACAGAAAAAATTGTAAGAGGTCCAAATGTGTTTTTTCCAAAGCTGTATACATCATAACCTGGATTTTCGTGAAGATAGCAACTAATATCTCCGAATAAAATATCAATATCTGACCAAGCCCAATACTCATACTTTTGAACAATATAAACACTAAACATACTTCCAAATAATGGTTTTAAATCAACCAATTTATAGAAGCTTTTCAATTCGATATCTTCCATAAGTATCTGAGATACGCTGTGATTTAGATCACTCAACGTCATAAAAATATAATGAAAGTTTTGTGGTAAAGTACTTCTATCTAGTAATTGATCTGTAACGAATATAAAGTCATAGTCTTTACCTTTTAGTGTTTGTAAAAATAAACCAAAGTAATTGGGTAATGTACCAAAATAGATTGAAATCAACACCAGTTTCTTTTTGTAAAACTTTTCTGTTATAAAATTATTGGAAAGACTATGATGTTGTACACAGGATTGAATAGAAGATTTCAGGAAATTATGTTGTGAGACGATTGGAGGTATAAGAGTGACTGTTTGTGGTATAGTTTCATAAATGTAAAAATCTGCTGGGCGAAGCATATCCTGCATTGTTCTCTTTTTGAACCTCTCAAGAACACATTTTCGTGCATTTTTACTAATAAGATAACAAGAAGTTGTCCACGCAAATCCCCATGGATGATTTTGTTTTACTCGTTCATTCCAATTTTCAAAATATGGTACTAGATTATCTGCAGTACTCTTTTTATATATGTAGTCAAGATTGTTCCCAGTCATCACAAATGATAGTTGAATGCACTCATGTAGAAAATAATTTTCAACCACGAAGTCTTCTGCTGTATTATTTTTCCACAGCAAAAAATTTGCATCATCTTCAACCATCAGTATGTAGTCTACAGAGTTTTCATCGACAGTAGATTCAAATATTTTTAAGTGAGATAGTAAACAACCCATCTCACTTGCTGACATCTCTTCATTATTCCATGTATGTTTTTTAGATTTGTCGAAGAACCCTCCTTTCTCTCTTAGCTCTTTTTCAATTGACTTACCGTCAATGGCTTCGACACGATTAACATTTAAATTTTTTAATTGTCCTTGTAAAAGAGCATTCTTTTCGTTTTCTCTAGACAAATTTATGTAGTAAATAGGAAAATCAAAAAGTCTTTTCATTTTAAAAATCACCTTTTCTGTATTTTTTTCACTTTTACTTAATTATCTAACTCCAGAATTTTACGAAAACAACGTTAAATTGAAAAATCAGTTTAATGAAAAGGCTTGTCTTTACTTCAGCGGGAGATAATACTAAATTCGAAACGTTATGGACTTCAACCAATGAAACATCATCATATGATATATTTGTTGTTTACTATGGAGACAACGATAAGATATTTTCACAATATAAATCAAAAGTTCAGTTTATTATAAAGCGCAAAGGAAGTAAATTTCAGAATTTTCACTTCTTATTTCAAAATTATTTTCAACTAATTTCAAAATATGACTACTTTTTTATTCTTGATGATGATATCATCATATCTGCTGCAGACATACATGAAATGTTTGATATAGCAGAAGAGTACAATTTATCAATTTGCGGTCCTTCGTTTTCACCAGAATCTAAATTATCTTTCCCAGAGACAATTCATAAAAGTGATATCTTTCTGGAGTATACAAATTTTGTAGAAGTAAATGTACCATTATTTTCCCAGACTGCATTGTTTAACCTTATGAAAGTATATGATCCGGTACTCATTGGATGGGGTATAGATCTTCTTTATATTTGGTGCAATGGTTGTAACAAACAGAGTAACTACGCTATTGTACATAAAGTCAAGTGCATAAATCCATTAGATAATAAAAAGCCTGGAGGGAAGCGGGAACTAGAACTTGTAAACAACTGGGAATTAAGAGAGGAAATATGGCTGAAATATGCAGATGAAGTAAACTGTTCCCTCCGTGACGTAAAAATTGTTAGCTATGGAGAAATTACTGAACAAGAACACACACGAACAAGAAATTACTCTATAAAATATTGTTGATGGTCAATCTAAAGTTCCATTGGAGACAAAATCTAGAACTTTCATTCCGCTCATATCTTGTGAACAAATCGTAAATGAACCAGCTGATGTCACGAAGTGGTACAACGTACATTTTTGTAAATGACATCTTCTTTCTTCTGGACGATGAAACATATAGGCTTTGATCCATTTGGAGGGAGTTTTATCACATGAGAAAATCTGTTGTGGAGAAACTTCAGTACCGTGTATAATACTTGGTCGATAACTCTCTGTGGAAGAACAAATATAAATTCCTTCTACTTCGTTTTTATGTCCGAGTAAAATGTCTCCTACTTGGATATCCTTCACCTTCTTTGTTTGATTATCCTCCAAATAGACTAGAATATCACCCATAAAACCAAAGTTCATTTCTCCATGCTCAAATCCTTCTTGTATACGTCCGTCTTCATGAAACAATGGATTTACCCTATGAAGAATAGAAGAGGCAAGAGATACAAGTTCATCACTATTTTCTTCGAGTTCCTGGTAGTCCGTGAACAAAAGTCCATTTACACTTTCAATGCGATGATTCGTCGTGACAAGACACCATTTTTCTTTGTTGCGAAGGCGATATGTATCGTCCTCTGACATAGAACAAAACTGAATATTTTTTTCGACCATTTTTTTATTCAGCAAGTTTCCGATTTCGACTGGGTTCTGTAAACTGGTATCTGTAAAAACTTTATGGCTTTTAAATACTAACCCACTACCTGGATCATTGTCATCGCTTTTCACTTTCACCCAGTCATCAATTTCAACATTCTTCATTTTTGAGTACAAAATACCATGTACATCACCACCTGAGATACGTTCACCTAGCAGTATAGAAGAGATAGGAACATACTTTCCACTGTGTATCTTGATAGGAGTATCTGAACTAAAACAGCAGTACGAAGAGCGACTAGCTGCCTCAAAATGTTGTTTTATCGGGATGTAAATTGCAAGAATTAATCCAAGAACGACTGTTGTAATTATAACAGCAGACATGTATACACCCAGAGCTACATAAGTGATCAACGTTCCACCGAGTGCTACCCATATGGCTCCTAAGGCAGAAGTAAAAGGGATCGGTAAGAGAGAAGCACCTACAGCTGTAAAAGCAGTACCGAGAGTATAGTTAAGAACGAACATGGAAATTAGTAAGGCAATGATTACTGTGAATAACATCACCAAAAATCCAAAGATTTTCATTACCATCTCCGGAAGTACGAGAACTATATTGGCTGTATCCATTATACTCTGTAGTCCCCCATAAGCATCATTGAGTAATCCACCCACTTTGTCAAAAACTGATTTTATTTTCATTAAGAAGTATACAAAGACAGAATTCAACTTGTCAAGCTCCGAATTGGAGGCTTCGACTTTATTTTGCATAACACTTCCAACATGCATAACACCATCCGTGAGTACACTGACAGCTTCCGCTGCTTTGGTCATGGTATCTGCTACACTTCCTGTGGCATCCACGATTGGTTGTGTAGCTGTATTGAAATAGGATTGTTGGTTCACCCCGAGACAAGTTCGGAAATTTTTCGATGTATCTACTTCATTATCAAAAAAATTTATAATAGGCATTATATAGGGTTTGCACTTATACTCATCTATATGTTCTGCCACGTAGTTACGAAAGTAGTATATCCAAACAATAAATGTTATTGTTATAAAAATAGCTAAACCGAATCCTATTTTCAAAACAGCAGATAAAAATAAACTAGCGGAGTCATCAAGTTGGAATGAACTGTCCATTTTAGTATACCTGTCTACGGTTTTTGTTGAAAAATTTATAACAAGCTCGTTAACATAGTCTAACGAAAAAATTTGTGGTAACAAAAACTCTTATGGACTATATATATCATCAAAAATGCCATTGACCAGTTTCTCAAAAATGTACGAAAGCAGTTGAGTAATGAGAAAAACATTCAGAGCAACTACTTGGGTCGTCTGTTCACTGAGAACATGATTTCCTATTGTCGTGTCAACTGTACAACGATCAAACACGTATACATAATTTCCATAACATATGTAAAGTCGTCGGAGCATGTTATCGATTTTCCACTGAACACGAAGATTCGATGGAAGTGATGAGGCGTATTTTTTATTTACATAGGGTGGTAAACCAAAGAACCAAATACTACGTACTGTTTTTTGGGAACTCAAAATTGTAAAGTCGCCGGTATAAGAGGCTAATTCAGACTTGCTTACTCTGTAGTACTTATCACACCATGTAGTATTTGTATTACCAAGGCATTTGACAACTGATAAAGAAGATTTTTCGATAACTAAACCATGTGTAGAAGATCTCCAAGTGATTCGAACTGTTGCTTTTTCCAGTTCAGTGGATGGTAGAATGGCTAGAAGGCAGGTCGGCGTCTCATGGTAAATGTTGGTGTTATCTGTATACAAAAGTCTCCAAGATCCATACGTACTTTCAAAAGCGTTGGTGAACCAAAAACCATAGACAATGTGGGAATTTAAGAGTAAAGTGGTGTATGTATAAAAAGTAAAGTAAAAGGAAAGTAAAGTAAAGGAAAAGCATATTGACTTGAAATCAGTCATGAAGGCTTGAAAGAATTATGAAATTATAGAAAACTTGTGAAGACGATTAAAATTAATAAATCATTTTTTATGCATTTAATAAAGTAAGCATCATTTTATCTTTGTAAGTATTTTACGCTACTCTTTACTAAATAAATCAAACAACTAACTTTTAAGTCACACCGATTCACTTTTTGAGTTTGAGACATTTTTTTTTCGGATGAAGTAATTGCATCAAGACAGATTGCTCATTTGCTCAGACGGCTGAAGCAGTCGACAATTGTTTACCTAGCCACGTAGAATTTTCATGACTGAACGGTAAAGAAGAAATGTACCGCATGTACATGTCTTGCTTCTCTTTAAATTCTTTTTTTTTATCTTTTTCCAAAAGATTTTGAAGATAAGTTTCGACTTTCTCAATTTCAATCATTACATCAGGTATAGAAACGCCTTTTTTCGACATCATAAGTAAATTGGAAATAGGACGGGATACTTCATCAAGAGGAAGATCATCGTTATCCGTGATAAATCCATAAAGCTCCTTCAAATACAGTTTTTTCTGAACTTCATTTGACAAGTTCGTTCGTAGCAATCCTAATAAGTTGGATAGTCTTGATGCCGAACAAAATTCTGGGAGAGAAATATGCAGCTCTCTACGGATTTTTTCAATTTCGTCTTCAGCGGTGCTCCGAAAATAAGAAGAATTTTCAATTCCAAGATTATGCATGATATCGTCAATGGATAGTGGTCTCTCGAGTTGTTTCACTACATCCTCTTTTTGCACTTTGTAACGGATGCTGAAATAATATAATTCGCTCTTTTCAGCTAAGGCACTCAATCCATCTGGCACAATTTGTTTGCTCTTTTCAGCGTTATCACTTGAAGCACTCAATTCATCTTGCCCAATTTGTTCGCTAGATTGAGACTCTTCTTGTACATTGCCCGTGGAAACTTTAGGCTTTCTAGGTCGAAAGAGAGACTGATGAAACCATTGGAGTATCTCAAATATGTCCAAATCCGCACTTTTCATTGAGGCTGATAAGTCGTTGATCAAACATTTTTCTCTTTCTGATGGAGACAGTGACATTTCCACATCGAATTGTAGAATGGCTTCTAGACGATCCTTTTGATCCTCATGTAGTACTTGAACAAACTTCGTATAATTACTGATACATTCATTGGACTTTGAAGATGGCTTTTTTGTCTTGTCGTCACTATTCACTGTTTCCTGAATAAAAGTAGTCAAATCTACCAGTTGTTCGTGAGATAGCTCATTTCTTTTCTTGGTCCTTTTTCTCTTGACTCCTCCTTTTTGTTTTTCATCGATAACAGGCTGATGATCAATTTGATCTTCGCCTGTGATTTGTGTTGACAGTAGAACAGGACTTGATTCACGGATATCATCATTTTTCTTTGTGGGTGTTACAGAAGATGTGCTATTCTCACTGAGAGAGGGAGAAGAACAAGAAAGAATCGTCGATTGGGTTTCTCCGAATGAGTCGAGAGTAGCCTCTACTGAGTTTGGATCAAAAAACATTGTAATTGGGAAAACTTTGATAAACCTTTATGAAATATCAATATTTTTTATTGATAATACACTTGAAATTATGAGGCTTGAACAGCTCGAACAGAACTGAAAAATCGTATTATTTTTCAGTTCTAAAAATTCTACTTTGTTAAAAAAAATACAAAAATACTTTTATCTTTTATACAAAAATACTTTTATCTTTTATACAAAAATACTTTTATCTTTTATACATTTTATACACTAGTTGTATCTAAAAATGGGATTGACATTGTGGCGACAGCCATAAATTCTGAACTCATATACTTTTTCTGAACAGAGAGCAACTCCATACCTTGACAGTGCAGAGGTTTTTTCAGATTCTCCAAGAATATAAGAGCATGTTGAAAAATATCTTTTGTTGTAAAAGATGTAACTTTAACATGTTCTTCTGTCCAAACAATCAAATCTCTTGTTTTATGCGTAGTTTGATCGATAAGCGCCACGAACAATGAAGTGGCTGCATATAAAGCGGGAGAACAGTTTACATAGATATCTTCTTTCATATTGCTCTCAGCATAGTAAAATGCTAAGTGTTTTTGTTTCTCGTCAACTGTGTACAGGAGAGATATGAACTCTATTAAGAAGCAATATCCATTCTTACTAAACAAGTCAAAATTTAAACCAATGAGTATCTTCATTTCAGCATTCACAAAGTCCATAACTGTATATTTCCTGTCAAGAATACAATATGCCTCGTGGAAATCGATACTTGAAATTTCTTCTAATTTGGAAGCGATGACTAAAATAGTTACTCCTATAAGTCTCATATCTTTTTCTACAATCTCATGAAATCTAGAGTATCTATCAAAAAGGGCAAGTGACCACCATAATATTCTGATGTGCATCTTTTCAACCTGAACAACTCCGTATAAAAATTCAACAAGACATTTTCGCCAGTCAGAAAAACACTGATCTTGCATTGTACACTGCGATTCAGTTTTCTACTTGTAATAAAATGATAATTTTTTCATTACTGTCACATTTTTAATTTCATCTCTTTTTTTTATTGATTACCTCACTAGTTTCAGGTACTATAGCATTGGACACTAGTTCTGACACTATCGTAGGAGTTATTGGAAGCCAGGTATCCCTCATAAAGATAATTACATCAAGTTTTTCCACTTTTTGTTTTTTGGATTTTTTTTGATAGGTAGAAATTACTCTTCCAGAATTGTCTTCGTCTTCAAAAGAAACTTTTCGCTTACTCATAATAGTGTTTTGTGTTTTTTTTTCGATCTCCTTTTTACTTGGAATAAATCTTAAGAAATTATGACCACTCTGTTCTCACTTTTCATTTCTTTTTTGCATGTTTTCATTTTTTTTACAAAAAAATAATTTTGTTCAAGCTGTTCAAGCCTCATAATTTTGTCCACACATCTCGAAAAAAGTTTTTATAAAAAAAGTATGTTCACTTTTTACGTAGCAATTTTACTACTTTGTCTTTTAATGACACAGGCTTTTAAACCTATTATGATGTTATCAGTAGATACATTCGAGAGAGATATTCATAGAAGGATCCATCATCACTACTCTGCTGAACTAACAACAACCGTCGCCCAATTGATCAAAAGTCACCCATGTCAGGAAACGTCGTTTGATCAAAAACAACTCAATATGCGTATCCAAGCATTGAGTGAAGTCATTCCTTCGGAGCTTAAAAAGTTTGAGTCCAATGTTCCATACTTTTCCGCAAGACTGCGGTACCATGAACTACTTTTCTCTTTTTTCGAGAAGGTTGCCACCATAGTACCTCAATTTATCTCAAAAAATTCTTCAGTGATTGATGTAGGTTGTGGTACAGGCCTCTCTACTACCTATCTAATACGAAGTCTACATCCTAGTTCAAGAGTTCTCGCCGTCGACAAGGATCCTTTCATGGTGGCTCTGTCAAAAGTTTCTCACCGTTCGAGAAATTTCATAAACTACAACATGGAATCTGTCTATGATCATTTTCTGGAAGATCATGAACTAAGACGGGTGGTGTACAAATTGGTGAATTTCTTCCATTTTGAAAGTTTTCCGAAAACGTTTTCACACATCAACATGAATTTTGTACTTGATGGAGTTCATGCGTTTGAAACCATGAAGATGCTTCGAACTGCGAAAACTCTATTAAAACCAAAGGGCTATTTGACACTTCTTCAACATAAAGAACCTGGTACAGAATATACGTATCTCGTATCGCCTCATATGGAAGAGATATTGTACTCCATAGGTTTTTTGAAAGTTAAAAGAATTATATTTGATGATACGTTTCCCGATTTTGAAGGGTTTGTGGCGATTGTGTAGGCTAGTTACTTCTTAGATAGTTTTGTATGCGACTACTACTATATTATATGATGCCTCTGTATTATAGTACTATACGCTATATGTAAAACATTTCATATACGATTCCTGATTTACTTCAAGATTCGATCCCAAACAAGACAAGTCTACTGAAGCATCTGGAGGGTCTATTGAAAAGTGTACTATTAAATTACCTCTCTCTACACAACACTCATTTAAAAATCCATACTCAGGAATGGAGATAGAACGTGTTCCATTTAGAAACCGGACCAAAAAATTAGGTCTTACGCATAAATGTACGTATCGACCATCCGGCATCAAAATATATTTATTCCCCCCTGATACAACGTCTCTTAAAGTTAAGTGGAAATCGCACTCGCAGTCAAAGTATCCCTTTTTTAGTACAGTATAAAAGTACTCATGTGGACGTATGACAATGTGTACATGCAGAGACATCCTCTTTTTTATAGATGAAGAGAAATCGCCTTTTTCTGGAAACGTATATATTCCTTCATATGGCAAAATCGAAACTTCCAGACTCTCTTGTACTTCCTCTTCATTGTAAACTTGGACTTGTATTTTTTTCACATCTCCAATATATGCATCCTCAAAACTTACAGTGACATCTATATCTGTTGTTTCTACGGATCTAGTGAAACTTTCATTTCCCGGAATTGAGTTGTTCTCACCAGAGAACATAGTCATCATACTAGAAAATTTGTTGAAAAAAGGTTGATGTTGTCCTGTGTATTCCTTGGTGAAGAGATCATGAAAATAGTTCAAGTTTTGAATCCACGAGTCCGGAATTTCGTCCAGTAAGTCATCTGGTACAGTGTATAAAAATCCGAGATCTGCTAAATCGTGGTATTTGTTCACCAAGTCCAGAATACTCTGTTTATGACTGTCGCTTTTTCCTTTTATCTCCAAGTGTTCGCAGACTGTCTGGTACGCATTGCTAATTTTTTGGAATACTTCTCTTTTGCCCCCATTACACCTGTCTGGATGATATCGAAGGGATAGACGAAAATATGCTTTCCGGGCATCGGAAAGAGAAGAAGTGCCTAGCTGTAGACCTAAGATTTGGTATGCTTCCCAGAGACTATTACTATACTCCATCCCTGATCTGATTTATTTTTACCTTTCTTTGAACCTGTAAGCTTTATGTGATTTTTTTCTCGATAGGAAAATGTGAGACAGTATATATAGTAATAAATAAAAACTTGAATTTAATTCACATGTTTGAAATCGCTTTAATTATTGTTTTAGTGGTTTTAACAGTGATCATCATTTTCCTTTTCGATGTTACGAATACAGAACCTTTACTGTACCCACCCACATATACCTTTTGGACAGGTGGGTATGATTCAACTTTTCGTATATGTGATCTTGTTCTCGGAGAAAAGAAAGTTGTCCAACCTGTATATGTGTCTGCTTTGATTGATAATGTAGAAGGAAGTTCAACCAGACGCCGTAGTCATGATCAAGAACTTGCGACAATGCAAACAATACGACAACTCTTGCCAGAAGAAGCGAGAGATCGACTTCTTCCGTTGATTGTTATCAATAAAATTCGTTTAGATGATGATATCAAAAAGTCAATGACTGCACTCTACAAAAAGAAAAAGATGAGACGACCGACGTGTCAATATGGTGCTCTCGCTCAAGTGACAAGGTATCTTAAGCAAAATATAGAAGTTGCAGTGGAGTACGCTCCTGGACACAGTATGCTCTACCAGTGTATTCACGATTCTTTGGATTGTGGAGATATTCGACAAGGTTCTGGAGTGTCAGCAAAACTTCTTCCCATTAGACTTCTGAAAGATCCAGATTTGATCATTTTTAGTGGATTTACCTTTCCGACAGTTTCTTATAGCAAGAACGATATGCTAGAAATAGCGAAAGGGAAGAAATTCGATCATATTTTACATACTACATGGAGTTGTTGGTATCCAAAGGAAGATGGAAACCCTTGTGGAAAATGTATTATGTGTTTGGAAAGAATTATCTGATTAGAAAGAATTATCTGTCTAAATTCAATTTTTTTTATAGAGTTATAGGCTACATTACTTGTACTTCTAGTCAACCGCTCTGAAAAATCACGACAAAATCACGGCAATGCTTGAACAGCACTCAAAGCTTTTGTCATACGATCTACTAAATCTTTTTTAAGAAGTGATTTACCTGTAGTGTCACTTTCAATACTTATTTCATATATTATCGCTTTCGTTTGTAGATCCTTCAATTTCATTTTCTGAAGTATTTTTCGAAGATTCGTTTCATCTTCTGCTGTCATTGTGACTGGAACAGGTTGGACTGGTACCTTAGGAGCAAGTATACTTCTTAAGAAATCCAAATCAATTTCGAGATGCGATTTAAAATCAGATGCCAAAATGGTCCCCCATAAAGAGTAACCATGTTTATGACAAACGACAGTTTTCCTTTCTTTTCTCAGTGGAGCAAACCACTCGTACTTTCCTTCGCATTCCGCACCACTGGGAAGTACATGAGAATCTATCAGAAGTAAATTTATCTCTAGAAAGTCACAAAGATAATGAACAATCGAGGCCTGAAACCGGTCATCTAATTGCCAAAAGATTTGCAACATCGAACTTTGAATGTATCCAAAACTTCGATACTGAAATTTTTCAAAATACTCCTGAAGTCGATCTGTCATTTGTTTACACAAATCATCAATATGCTGCTTTTGTTCATTCGATGAAAGTAACAAAAGATTCGAGTCTATTGCCACTGCTACCGATAGAAAAAGTCCACGAACTCCTTGGAAGTACATAATACTGTAGTTTGCAGAAGCACATAGAAACATTTTGTTCCAATTGTTAGAAAGATCGTATATTTGAGAAGTTTTTCTTCTTGTCATTGACTCTTGTTCGGATGAAGCATTTGGAAGACTTGTGCTACTAATATCAGTCTGTTCATCTACATCGTCATCATCCATAGTGATCTTCTTTATACAGTCTGTTCTTGTTTGAATACATGGATTTACAGTATTGATTCGCTCAAGAAATGTCTGAAACTCTATATTATTTGGTATCATACGAACCGTCTTTATTACTTGATGAAAGTTTCGAATCATTTTGTTTGTTGTTTCCCTTATGGATATTTGTTGTTATTTATGGATAGAATCATAAAAAAGTCATAACATAAAAAACTTTTAAAGTCATTTTTTTGAATTCAAAATCCATTTCCAAGTATCTTTACAAATAGTGTCTAAGGAACGTGTGGCTTTCCAGTTCAAAATTGTATTTGCCTTTCTGGTGGAAGCATAGGATGTACATACATCTCCAGGACGTCGTGGTGTGATAGAAAAGGGTACTTTATAACCAGAAGCCTTTTCCATCGCTTTTATCATTTGTAGCACGCTATAACCATTACCAGAACCCAGATTGAAAACTTCTTGCATACCTTCCCCCTTTTTGCGTTTATTATCATCGATGTACCTCAAAGCAGAAACGTGTCCTTCAGCCAAATCCATGACATGGATATAATCACGAAGACACGTACCATCATTTGTTTCATAGTCGTTCCCATAAATACTTAGCTTTTCACGCTTACCTTGTAACACTTGAGTGATCAATGGTACCAAATTATTTGGAACTCCATATGGATCTTCTCCTAATAAACCTGATTCGTGTGCACCAACGGGGTTAAAATATCTTAGACTCACAATATACCACGGGTTTTTAAGGCCAGTGTATTCTGTTTTCTTGGATGCATGGAAATCTTGGAGTATTTGTTCAATCATAAACTTTGAGCGTGCATAAGCATTTGTAATCCCAATACCTGTCAATGATAGTTCATTATACGGAAAATATTTTGAATTGCCATAAACAGTGGCCGAAGAAGAGAAAACAAGTGAACGACATGCGTATTTGTCAAGAAGTTTGAGCAGTTGAATTGTACTCATAATATTATTTTCAATATACTTGAGGGGATAAAGGACACTTTCACCGACTGCTTTATACCCAGCCAAATGAATACAACAGTCAAACGGTCCCGACTCCAGAAATACAGATTCAAGATCACGTAGATTACACATGTCTATGACAAACAGGGATATACGGTTTACATCACATTTTGTTAATTTCCTCAAACGATCTACTGATGTTTCTTTTGAATTTGAAAGATTGTCGACAATCACAACATCATAACCCGCTTCAAGAAGAGAAACGATTGCATGTGTTCCTATGTATCCAGCACCGCCACAAACAAGACACTTCGGAGATTTCTTTTTCAAAGATAACGAGTACATCTTCTCCCTGTGACTTTTTTGATATTTTAAATACTTTTTTTGCAAATATGGTAGACATAATCCAAGGCCAATGCCAAGAGAAAAAAATGCTCCAGCTCCAGTAGTCATCCTTAGAGTGATGCCCTGATAATTCATTTGATAATTTTATTTTTAAGTCAGAAAAAAGACTAGTATTTATTTTACTTATAGAAAAGATCTCTATATAAAGTTACTGTAAATAAAATATATCAATTGTCTCCTAAAAGATAATTTTTTTACTGGAAAAAATAATGTAATATAAGTACATGACAAATATGTATACAGTATTAGTAAGTAAGAATCATTTTTTGAATCCGACAAAACAGAAAAAAATGATCAATAGTGAGTCAGAAGTTTTGGAAGAAAAAAAAGAAGTATCCACCAAATTCCAACAAAACTCACCGAACTATATGTTTAATAAGACGCTTACTATCAGTAATAACGATGGAGCTAAAACTAGATATGGGAGGAAACTATATCATACACCACATAGCAATACTTTTGCAAATCCACAGTCACGATCCATGTCATCAAATAGTTGTCATACGAAATACACGTGTATAAACTGTAACTCGTATGGTCATATATACCGAAATTGCCCACAACCTTTGACATCCTATGGGATATTGTTGTACAGAAGAAGTGAAGAAACAGAGGAAATTGAGTATCTACTTATTTGTCGACGTCATAGTTTTGGTTTTATTGAGGTAATGAGAAGTCATTTTGACCTAAACGACATGTCTTACATTGCTGGATTAGCAGAAGAAATGACAGAAACGGAAAAGTATATGATACTAAATGAACCCTTTATAGTACTTTGGAACCATCTTCATGTACAAGAAGATGAAGCTTTGAAACACGAAAAAGACTATTTGGATACGAAGACAAAGTTCGAAAGATTGGTTCACTCTCCGCTTTTCAGAGAGATCATACTCGGAGCGAAAAGTGAGTGGAAAGATCCTGAATGGGGATTTCCCAAAGGTCGCAAAGATAAAAATGAGTCGACGCTCACATGTGCTAAGAGAGAAATGTTCGAAGAGACAGGGATCAAAAGAAGTAGTTATACTATATCAAATTCAGTGGCTCCTATAAAGGAAACATTCCGTGGTACAGATAATCGTTTATATTGTCACTTATACTATGTTGCAGAAGTATTGGATTATAATTTAGAAGTAGGAGTTGACGAAGCATGTATCGTTCAAACAAGAGAAGTAAGTCAAGTCAAATGGGCATCTTTCCAAGTTATAAAAGAAATCTTTCGAGACTATAATACCGAGAAGCTAGAAATGATACAAAAACTAGATTCGTTTTTGAAAGATAGATACCGTTTTTTGAGCGGAAAATACGAAGTAGAATTTCAAGACATGTCTATAGAACTCAATTCAATGCTTAATAACAGTGTAATAAAAAAATGATTTGTTATATAACGTGTAATAATTTATTATGTCGATATTACTCATTTATTTTGTCGATATTACTCATTTATTTTGTCATGGACTTGAACAGTTGTTACAAAAAAATACAAATCTTGTAAAAATTACACATATTTAAAATTACTGTTCAAGCCTTCACTACGAACCATAAACTGCATATCTCCTTTCATGTAATTCTCCAGTGCTTTTGGTATTTCTTCTGGAGACATCCTAGGGTGAAGTGCTTTTGGTATTTCTTTTGGAGACATCCTAGGGTGAAGTGGAGGTGCTTTTGAAATTAGCGAACTCGTATCAGTTTTAGGTTGTAAAAGAACTGGTTTGGACGGAACCATTGGCAATGGTTTGGTAGGATCGTGCGTTTTCGTACTATTTTTCATGGAAGCCTTTCCTTTTTTTAATTTTTTCATTGTCTTTTTCAATTTCTTTTTTATTCTTTTAATTTTCCTCATATCTTTACTTAGTTTCTCGAGTTCTTGTGAATGAAAGTTACTACTCTTTTCAATATTAGTTGTACTTGTTTTTTTTGTCATTCTTTCGAAGACCTCTGGGATTTTTTTTAAAAAAAGTTTTCTTTTATATACCGACTCTAATTTTATAATTTATTCTAGATAATTTTATTCTGGGTGGTAAATTTCTGACAATCTGGAGGGAAAAAAATGAAACCAGGTCGAGTTAGTTTATAGTTATTTATCTTCACAATCATAAAACAGACAAGAGATTAAAATAGTTTCAAAGTATTTAATAAAATATTCTCTCCTTTTTTATGTGGGTTAGTAAATCCTATAATCCAAGTAGTAGTCCTATTTATGTTTATGAGTGGAAACAACTTGTAGAAAAGGGTAAATATGTGATCAATTTTATTGTAACTCCTACACTCCACGCAAAAGCAGTCAATTTAACTGCTTATAATTCATCATCAGGTACTGGTCAAACTTTTACTACATTTCCAGAAACGATCGATTCGGTATTTCTAAAGAGTGGTACAATGACTTTCACGTTGAGTTTAAATGATAATAACTTTGAATTCCCGTCTCCCCAATTCTTCAGTGTTCTAAGTAGCCAATCTTTCACGGAAAAGGGGATTGTTTCCAATCAGAATATATTGAAGCAATATGTTAAACCTACCCCTGTGCATAGATGTCATCCTACAGAAGATCAGTTTGCAGAGATAATCAAATTTGAAGCGCTTCATATGAACTGTCTCCTTATTTACAAAAAAATGGAATTTATTGTGTCACTACTGGATTTGATCAATAAAGCAACAATACCTGAAATCGTCGTGAACATACAGTTCAGTGTAAATGAAGAGATTTCTGTGTACATACTTGAAATGAAAGTTCACTACGATTTTCTTCGTCACTTCCTTTCTGTCACACCGTCAACTACAATGCCTTCTTCTTTCATCGTACATGCTCTTCTTGATCCACGTTTTGATAACTGGATACAGTCGATACTTGCTACACACTCCAAGTTGACACTCGAATTTCTTCAAAACGAAACATTCGCAGCTCTTATTCACAATGTCTATACGTACATCAGTACGCTAATGAGCCGTCTTTCATCAGAAATTTTGAAGATAGAAGAACGATAAAAAGAAACAACCTAGAAGAATGAATACCAATAAAGTATATTCAAAAGTGGAGTCAAATATAATTCGTTCATTCAGAGAAATATCATTCACGTTATTGGGATCATATGCAAGTGTTATTATATCACCCGGTTTCGGCAATGACTGATTCATGCTTCCTGTTGAAGTATAGATTTGTTTCTTGATTTGATAAGTGATTTCCACAGCACATGAACGACTTGTTTCCGACAGTAGCGTATCACCATCTATGTCACGTATGATGTTTTGTAAGGATATATATAATTTTTCGATAGGATTGGTAATAAGATCGTTTTTGCAGTTATAGATCCTTACCACTTTTCCTTGAATTTTTTGAGTATGTTTCCAGTCTCCGTACAAATATAACTGTATGGTTATGTGTATCAGAAATGATAGGAAAAGTACGACGTATAGTATAAGAAAAATCGTCGACCAACCTTTTCCCTTCTCACTTGGTTCATAAAACCAGTGAAACATTTTTTTGATGCTGTCTTTACGTGAAGTCTCTCTTTAACAGATATGAAGTAGAAAAAAAATATCTCATCACTGTATAAGTGACAATAAAATAAATTTTTTCTATTTATTCTAACACATAAGAACATGCAGAAAAAAACAACAAAGCCACTACAGCCAAATTATACAAAAGATACAAAATTTACAAAAAATACAAAAGATACAAAATTTACAAAAAAATATCTCAAAAACCAATCTTTTAAATATCAAAAAGATGGACAAAGCAATGAAGGAATGCAGACATCAGTATGGGGTCCTATTCTTTGGACATTTTTGCATATTATGAGTTTCAATTATCCTATGAAACCGACACAAGAAGATAAAAATCGCTACAAAGGTTTTGTAGACCACATACAGTATATTCTTCCTTGTAAAACTTGTCGTGAAAATTTGCCTAAAAATATGATACGTGCTGGATATGGTGAGAGTTGTTTCTTTTCTAGGGAAACACTTTCACGTTTTTTCTGGAGATTACACAATGAAGTTAGTACTTCTCTTAATAAAGATCCAAGTAATAAAAGTAGAAAGTTAATTGAAAGCGACTATAACAAAGTTGCCGAGAGATTTGAGTTAGTCCGAGCTAAGTGTTCTAGAGATAGAACCAAAATGAAAACAAAAAAGAATCATATAGGTTGTGTTGCTGCAGCACGTGGACAAAAACGAAATTGTGAAATATCAATTTTTGAAGTGAGTGATGGCGATTCTTGCAACTGTTCGTCACGAAAACCATCGCTTTTGTTCAAACCCTATAAAACGAAATAAAGCAAACCCAATGCAAACCCAATGCAAACCCAAAGCAAACCCAACGCAAACCCAAACCAAAGCAAATCCAAAGCAAACCCAAACCAAACCCAGTGCAAACCCAATGCAAACCCAAAGCAAAATGAGATAAACCGTTTTTTAGAGTGGTTCTAAACAAAGAGCCAAACTTGTATGTTTCATAACATTTAAAGGTGCTTTTGGAGTTGGAGTAATCATACCCCCTTGAACTAATAAGCTGGAAACTTTTTCACGTTCCATTTTCTCTATTTCATCTTTTCTTTCTTTATTTCTTCTCGTGATACGTGTTAGAGTGTTGTGATTAGGGATTCGTACAACAATACTTCTTCTTCCACGATGTTTCTCCAGGGTGCGAGTATGGCTATGTGTCATATTTTTACTCAATAAATCGATATCTATTTGACAAACATACTATATAATAATATGAAGAAAAAAAGTAAACATTTACACCCTTCTTTTGTCCGCTCTGAAAACACTACAAATCCCTGATATTCTCTAGTAGAGCTTGAAGGTTTCTTCTCCGCTACTTGTCTTAATGTAAACTAGCTTTATATTCCTTCTTGCTAAACTTAACTATCTATCCAAAACTTGTTCTCCTGAGATCTTG
>Ga0209355_1000181_pt1 | contig 37837 bp, 35 predicted proteins | sample LauGreSBDMM110SN_3_FD_187563 | JGI IMG/M metagenome (GOLD analysis project Ga0209355, IMG submission 187563) | Freshwater lake microbial communities from Lake Michigan, USA - Sp13.BD.MM110.SN (SPAdes) (version 2) | ecosystem: Environmental > Aquatic > Freshwater > Lake | place: Lake Michigan... | reverse complement strand
TTTCCAGCCTTCTAATACTTTTTCAAATATAAAAATAACTTCTTCGCCAGTAATATCGCGTTTTGCAGTACGTTTTTTCTCTCTTCTTTCTTTTTTCATTTGTATAAAATCTTTTTTGTATTTGTTATCCATGTTATAGATAACAAATATATTTTTATATATGTGTTTCGTTAAATTGTTTCAATAAATTTAAATAATGGTCATATCTTTCTTGTACTAATTCAGATTTATAAATTACTGATTTACCATTTTGTAAATTTCTTTTTATATTTTTAATCATATCGATAGTAATATTATTTTTGTTTTGTTCTATGAAATAATCTAAAATTTTCATTGGTTTCCATTTTTCTATAAATTTTTCAATTACAAATATAATATCATGTGCATTTATTTTTCTTTTTGATAAATTAACTTGTTCTTGTGTTAAAGATTCTTTTTCCTTCTTTTCTTCATTACGACATACAATTTCACCATTTTTAATTCTAGTTATTGTATGTCTTGGTAAATTGAGTGATTTTTGTATATCTATATTTTTATTCCCTTTTTTTAATAAATCTCTCACATTTATTATAACTTCATCGCTGACACCTCCTTTTGCATCTCTAATGGAAGCAGACATTTTTTTCTTTGTTTCTTCTGAAAATGTTTTACCATAATTATGATTTCCTTCTCCTGTCATTTTTTCAGATTTATCTTTATAAACTTGTTTGTTATGAATTTCTTTACAAACTTGTTCTTTAAAACTTTTTAATCTTAATGTTTCTAAATAACCTTCTTTTCCTTTCTCATTTTGATTTAAATCAGTAAATAATTCAATTTCATGTTTCTCACTATTACAAATTTTATACATTATTTCTTTCATAGATATTTTACACGTGTTCAAAAATATTTGAAATGCATTTGCTTGATTAAATTTAACGATTAAATGTGGTATTATTAATTGTATAAATTTTAAACAATCATCTTTTTTATATATTATTAATTGATAATCATAAATTTTGCCAAATCCTAAAAATTTTGAGATTTCGTGTAATATCTTTGGATGATTTTTTTGTGCTATTGTAATTTTTATTTTTTTTAGGTTATTTTCAATAAATATACAACCTTCAGCATCAAATAAACCAGCAATATATTCAATGTTTAATCTTGTTAAATATATTTCATCTAACTCGCAACTTTTATTTAAACTAGAACATTTTAAATATAATTCTTCTTTTTCTTCATATTTATTTGGTAAATTTACTAACTTATTAAATTCACATAAACAATAATACTGATTTTCTTTAATTATAAAACTATTTTGTAAATAATCTAGTAATACCTGATATTCATTATTTCTTATTAATAAATTATACTGATTTCTAATATTGTGTTTATGATAATATTCATTATTGTCGTCCATTAAATTTATTGTTTTATCATTTCTATTAGCTGAAGATATTATACTTCCTCCAAAATGATAACGAATTATTTGTAATATATTTGTTCTACATTGTGTTATTGAAAAACCAGACTGATAACCATCTGTAATTTTCCTTATAAAAATGCATCCATCACCATCTATAAATCCAGCAATATAAGATGGATGTGGAGGATTATATGTAAATCTATCTAAATGTATTTTATTGTCAGATTCAATTGTGTCCGTCATAGTATAATGTAATATACACACTAATCTTTATATTGTTTTCAATTTTAATATTTTAATTTAATGATTATAATATTAAATTTTATGATGTTACAAAATATAAGTGTATAAATAATATCGCACGATATATGTTGTAATTAATTAGAGTAAGCCAAACCTCCCCAGGTGTGCTTATTCCAACTCAAATATTTCTATTTGAGCTCGGACTATTCCTTAAGTCTTCATTGAAAGTTGCTAACTTTCTCAGACCCACTCCATTATAGTCTCTGAACCTTCTCCATATGCTTGCTTTAGCGCATTTAGGAGCTTGGCTGCAGATTGTCCAATCCTTTTCGTTATTACTATGCCCTAGGTCATTACCCCGGGTATTCAAAATGTTTTCACACAATGAAGTAGTAGAAAAGGCTATCAGGATGTTCCTGCAATTTAGAAATGTTGCCTCCAAATGACTTGATAGTCAGAAAGAGACTAGCTGGTTATATAATGTATTCTGTTGTTTTTGAATACATATTTGCTTTACACTGTTTACCCACATTAGAAAGCAAATATCTAATATGGCAGCCAACTGTTTGGAACAGGAGGTTAATACATGTTGGTACATCGTATATTGTAGCGTAAACTCGTTAATCCCAGACATAATTCTTAGAACATTATAGTTTGTAGCATAAACGCGAACCTTGGCAGTCTTGGTACCCTCAACAGTTGCGTTAGAAAGAACGAGCTGAAGAGTGGCATTATCAATTCTGGAAAAGTTGCAAGTTCCTGAAGGCTGATGTTCTTCAGGTCTCAAGGCGAAGGAGTAAACGTTAATACCTTCATCAGGGTTTCTGGTGTGGGCCTGGTAAGGCTGAACCCAAGAGAAGTAAGAACCTTCACGCTCAGAGAAGCGGTCTTGGCCGTTAAGCTGGAGCTTAGCGGTGACGATAGGGTTCTGTCCCCAACAATGCATGTCAAGCGAGGTCTCAGAAAGAACGAATGTTCCGGCATCAGAGACACCAGAGTTATCCTTGTGGGATCCGGCATCAGCAATAAGAGCAGCAATGTCAGCTGGTGTTCCAACAGGAATAGGAACAGAGTCACCACCAAAATTCATCTCATTGTAAGGGTTGGAAGGTCCGTGCCAGTATCCGGTGAAACCAGCACCAGGGATATAGTCAAGAGCACCGGCGTCTTGGAAGAGACCACGAGCATCAATGTATGCACGAGAATCTTGAGCAACAGATGCAGGTCCTCCGAAGGCATGGATGGCGTTAGGAAGAGCATCAATGGCATCAGTGTAGTTGAAAGGCTGAGCACCAAGGACCTTGAAAAGAAGAGCATCACAGGTCAAAGATGAGCAGTAATCAACGTTCTGATCAGACTGGACAACCCAGATGAGCTCCTTGACAGGGTGGTTGAAGTTGAGCTTGATCTTGTTCGAGGAAGAACCGACAGACTCATCACCAGTGAATTGGAGCTGAGTAATCAAATACTCGTGAGGGTTCTGTGCCATTCTGCGGCGCTCGTCAGTGTCCAAAAACACATAGTCGACGTACAAAGAGGCAGCAACAAGGGACTGGTTGTAGGCAATGGTGGCAGGAACAGGGCGTCCGACAGAGTATTGACCAGAAGATCCAGTGTAAGGGTTTGTGTTGCAGTTAAGGGTTGTAACAGCCCAGAGACACTCATCAATAGGGCGGATATCAAGGTTAATCTTGACCTCGTGGTATTGGAGAGCAATAAGAGGAAGGGCAAGACCAGGGTTTGTGCAAAACCAGAATTGAAGAGGGACATAAAGAGTAGTCTCAGGAAGAGCGTTTCTTGGAGCACACACTTGACGAGGGGCAAGGGAATCACAAGGAGACTCAACGTCAGAGAAAGAAGGATCAGTGATGAATGTAAGTTGAGTTGTGTTACCAATCATCTTGAAGTAACCACGTTGTTGCTCAGAGGTCATTGTGAGCTGGTTCCAGATGTGCATCCAGTCACCATATTGGCGATCAATACGTTGACCGCCGATCTCGACCTCAACTTGGGCAATAAGTTGCTCACCAGGGAAATCGAGCCAACGGGCATAGACACCAGTGTTCTGTCCGGTAGAATAGTTTCCAAGACCCATAAGTTGGTTAATCTCAGGAAGAGTAACCTGAAGATATGTGCGGTAAGCAAGATCACCATTTCTGGAGATCACACACTGCACACGGCGACCGAAATCGGCTTGGCCGTTGAAAGTTTGCTCAATAGATTCAATAGCAAAGTTTGTGTAACGTCTGTAAGTAACTTTCCAGAAAGTAATTTGAGGATTTCCTGTAAGATAGACATCTTGAGCGCCGTAAGCGACTAATTGCATAAGACCACCACCCATTTTATAATATTGCTAAAGAAAAAAATTTTTTGAAATTAAATTAAATTAAATTAAATTAAATTAAATTAAATTTTACAAATATTCTAAAGATTACACTTAACTAAGCACTTTACTTAAATCTAAATTGGTCTTCATAAATTTTAGTAAATATGAATCTTCTAGGACTTCCTTTTTGTTTTCATGATGTTTTATAAAGACATATGATTCGTTCTTTTTTTTTACTGACCAACCTTGCTCAATTGAATTAAAGAGAATCAACATTTTTTGAAATTTAATTGCATCTATTTTAATATTTTCTAAATCTCTTAAAGACTCTAAATTTATTTTCATATCCATTAAAGTTTAAAAAGAAAAGTTTAGATGTTTTTAAACTATAAAAATCCAAAAAAAATATAATATTTATATAATTTATATGCCTAGTAAGTTAATAAAAAAATATAGAAAAAATAATAGAAGAACTAAATCTAAAAGAGGAGGAGGTGGTGAATGTCCAAAATTTGGTAATATTAACTCTACAAAATGGGGAGGAATTGGAGGTTGTGGGTTTGATGTATTTGTTAAAGTGGAAAATAGTACTCAAAGATGGTGGGTTGATATTAGTGATGATAAACAACCTAAAATAACCAAAATATCTCTTCAAGAAGGAAAAGCAGAACCAAAAGTTGTCGATTCAAACACTTCTTCAGACCCATTATCTCTATTAAAATATTTTCCAGATGGGTTTTATCTAACTAAAGAATGCGTAGATGTCATTACATCTGAATATTTATTAAAAAATCTTACCAACAACGATCTGTTAAACACTATAATTGGTCCTCCTCCTGTTAATCCTCCTGTTAATCCTCCTGCTATTGATCCTGTTAATCCTCCTGTTAATCCTCCTCCTGCTAATTCTCCTGCTATTTATCCTGTTAATCCTCCTGCTAGTGGTGGAAGTAAAAATATGACAAAAAGAAGTAAAAATATGACAAAAAGAAGTAAAAATACGAGAAAAAGAAGAAAACAAAGTAAAAAGAAGAAAACAAAGTAAAACAAAGTAAAAAAAAGAAATAATAAAAATTAAATATTTTATATTTATTATAAATTAAATAAATTTTCAAATAAATATAAAAGAAGATGCCAAGTTTTAAGCCAAAATCAGTAAAAAAAATTAAATACAATAAAAAATCAGCAGTGACACTCGATACCAAACACAAAGAATTCTTAAATGAATTTAATAAAGATGAACAAGATAGAATACCTGATTTAAAGCTAGAAAAACAAGAGTTAAAACAACAATTAAAAAACAAAAATTTAACTATTGAACAGCAGTTAGATATTCAGGATAAAATAAATGATATAAATGAATCTATTAAGGAAATTAAATCAAAGAAAAAAGAATATTTTCTAGATAATTCCAAATATATTTTTGAATATTTTGAAAATAAGAAAAATATATCTGAAGGCGGTATTCAAGCCGCAACAAATAAAACAAAAATGGTAAATTCATTTTTTAAAATCAAAGAAGTAATAGAATCAGATTCTAATGCAAAAAACGAAAACAATAATATTGTTCAAAAATATTTGAGTAATATTGATGACGGATTTCTCGATGTGAATACGTTTGTTTATCAAACAGATATTTGTCAAGTGTGTTGCAAAGGAGAGCTTATTCCGCTTGAAGATGAAGGGATCATGCTTTGCAATAGTTGCTCGCGCAGTATCCCATATTTGATTGAAAATGAGAAACCTTCTTATAAAGAGCCACCCAAAGAAGTCTGCTTCTATGCTTATAAAAGAATCAATCATTTTAAGGAAATTTTAGCACAATTTCAGGGAAAAGAAACAACTCAAATTCCACCGGAGGTTATTGAAAATATAAAATTGCAAATCAAAAAACAACGCATTGAATTAGATCAGATTACCAATATAAAGACAAAGGAAATTTTGAAAAATTTGGGCTATAATAAATACTATGAACATATACCATTTATTAAAGATAAGTTGGGTATTAAACCACCGATCATGTCGCCAGAATTGGAGGAAACATTGTGCAATCTTTTTGTCGAATTACAGGCACCTTATTCCAAATATTGTCCTGATGACCGGGTGAATTTCTTGAATTATTATTATACCGCATATAAGCTTTGCGAACTTTTATGCGAAGATGGATATTTGGAACATTTTCCGATGCTGAAAGACCCGGAAAAACGCATGGAGCAAGACGAAATATGGAAGAAGATTTGCTTGGATTTGGATTGGGAATATATATCGACGATTTAGAAAAAAGATTAATTTAATTTACAAAATGTAAATATATAAAAAAAAATGCAAAATTGGCTAGAAGATATATTTCGCAATTCATTATATTTGTTTCTAAGAATATTATAGCACATAATATTTCTTGAATGTATAATGATAAATATAATATTATATTATTGCTTTTTTTATAACAATGGTTGAACATGAATACTAAAATACCAATAAAAACAATAAAACAATATACAAAATGAATTGTATTTGAATGGTCATATAATAAAACACCCCTTATTCCAATTAAAATAGAAACTATAGAAAAAAAAGAAAATATATCACATCTCAATAATTCGTAAATTATTGTTGTTATACCCATAATAGTCATATTTTTTAAGACAACTTCATTACAATCGTTATTTTTGAGAATACTTGAAATTGAACCATCATTTATTGTATAATAATTATAAACATTATGTATGACATATATGTAAATACATAACATAAATAGTAAAAGAAAATTTTGTAAATATCTGATAAACATTATAAATAACAATATTAAAGTTTTATATATTTATTTTAAATATAATAAATGACAATTTTAACAAATTTTAAATTTTTATATACTAGTAGTAATATAAATTTATTTCATATAAACTTTATATTTTGGTTTTTACTTAAGTTATTTTTTGCTTTACATTATGGTATAAATTTATATTTTGTTCTATATGGATTTTTATTTTGGTCTTTTTGGGAATATACTTACCATCGTTTTGCAATGCATGGACTAAAAAATACAATTTATTATTACAAGATGCATGGATATCATCATACATATCCTAATAAACCATCTCATATCCCGATTTTTCAATATATAATTGTTTCTCCATTTTTTTTCATTTTATCTTATTATATAAATCCAAGTTTTATATTTTCTTATTCAATTGGTCATTTGTCTGGTTTATATTGTTTCGAAAAAATACATTACTCCATACATAACGATTTTAAAATAGAAAAAATTTATTCTAAATATCATATGTATCATCATAAAAATTCAAATAAAGCATTTTGTTTTACAAGCCCTTGTTTCGATATTTTGTGTGGAACTTTTCCAAATGATAAATTTTCATATAATATTATTGGAATTCTACCAATTCCATATATTAGTTTTTATGGTGTCAGTGAAACACAAGCGACCATCTAACCTTGACTAGGCTTATAAGGAAACAATTGTAATTCACGCGTGTTGTAAATAGAGAAATTCGGATCATAATTATTGGCACCTACTCCGGAGCCATAACATGTACCGCCTCTAAGATTTCTACGACGTCTTGTTCTTCTGTTATTTTTTTTGGATTTTCTAGTTTTATTTTGTCTTCTTTTATATGAATGCTTTACCATAATATATATAGTTAGATTTTAAATATATTCTAAATACATTTAAAATTAAAGAACGCACTAAATATATGTCCGGATATTATGGCGCACTTAGCATGGCATCCAATTTATTAGGTATCATTGGATATTTACCAGAAATATATTCAATGATATACAATGTGGAAGTGAAAGTAACCACTAAAATATGGGCCATTTGGATTGCTTCTGGCGGTTTAGCTATTACGTATGGTGTATGTATTGATAACCCATATGTTATAATGACTAGTTGTATTAGTACAGGGATGTGTTTAATTGTTTTCAGTGTGAAAAAATGGCACAAAGCAAAAACGAAAGCAAAAGAGACAAATACAAGTGAAGTGGAAGAGAATAATGAATTAGAAGTATAGTATTTATAAATTTTTTATAAATATTATTTATTTTACATCATTTATGGTGTTAAAATCCCCCAGGGAAACGGACTAGGTTCGCTCCAATTCCAAAACCAGCTCCAGATCTAGCGGTGGCTCCCATCGATGGCACATAGGTGTCAAGGATGCTAAAGGTGGCAGCAGCAGTTAAAGCAATCAAAACAATTTCCTCTACGTTTAGAGAACGTTTAGGGATAGCATAAGCAGCAATAGCTACCATCAAACCCTCAACAAGATACTTAATAATTCTCTTAACAAGTTCAGCAACGTTAATAACTCCGCTCATTATAATAAATAATAAGAAAAAAATATATGTTATAGTAAAATAATCTTTATAAAATAATCTTTATAAAATAATATATTTGCGATAAAAAACTTAAAATTAAATAAATATAAATAATTAAATGGAACGTTCTAAAGACAATAGTTCAAAGAAAACAGGATTTGAGAGAAAAGAGCTCAATGGAAAACCTAATCCTAAATATGTTGATTTATTGGAAGAAGATAAAGCAATTGCCGGTCAGAAATTCGTATGTGTTTCATTTTGTTCTCCCGAAGAAATTTTAAAGAAAAGGGAATTGTTTTATTTCGAAGAATTCCTAAAGAAATGGGAATTAAACAAGTCTATGGAAAAATTTGTGCAATTTCTAAATTTTGTTTCTTTCAAATACAATGTTTCTTTTGACGATTTATCCAATGATTTAAAGGATTTTGTCAAGGAAGAAAGAGAGATTATTTCTAAAACTTCCTTTGAGGATGAGTTCAAAACTTATTTAGATAATAACGAAGAAGAGTTACAAAAGCAGTTTGATATTGCTCACAACTTTCAAACAAGCACGCGTGGTATCAAAATTCGTGGTTCATATCCTACCCAGGAAGAGGCTGAATTGAGAGCCAAAATGTTGCGTGAAATCGATGATAAACATAATATATTTGTTGGACCTGTTGGCATGTGGATGCCATGGGACCCAGAGGCTTACAAGACTGGGCGTGTTGAGTATTTGGAGGAGGAGTTGAATCAGTTGATGAGTGAGAAGCAGAAGAATGAATCGAATGCCAAGACCGCTTTTGATCAACGTGTGAAGGAGTCAAAGCAGAAGGCAATAGATGAGAATATTAAGAATGCCGAGAAATCTGGTAATACGTTGACTCAGACCATTGATGATGAAGGTAATCTTGTTGGTGTGAATGCTAATACACAGGAGTTTGCTTTGAAGGAACAAGAGAATATTTCGACTGCTGATATTTGCATGGAGTTGTTCGATGGAGAGAATGTTGTGGTTGGTAAAACGGATAATGGACAAAGTCAACTAGTATCGGGTCCTTTTTCCAATCCATCTTTCACTACGTAGTAAAAAGGTGGAGCCAAAATTAAATTAATTAATTAGAAAATAAAATCATTTAAACCCAAAACAAATAATATAACTATTATGAAGCTTTGTTATATTATTTCTACTTGTGACAAGTACTTAGATACCCGTGTCAAATACCAAATGGATTCTTTTTTAAAAGACGTGCCAAAAGAGGACATTTATTATTTGACTTCCAAACCGAATATAGAAAAACGCCAATTTGGCTGGAATTGTATGGATGACTCTCATAACATCACATGGAAATACATTCATTTTATCTATAATATGAATATACCCGACTATGATTGGTACATATATATTGATGATGATACATTTGTCTTTCAAAATAGATTAGAAAACTTATTGAAGCAATACAACCAGAATGACTATTATTATATTGGCAAAGAATTAGACCATATTAAAAACGAATTTTGTTTATACATGTCTGGCGGTGCTGGGTACGCAATTTCCAAGGCATTATATTCAAAAATATATGCATACATTCGTAGCATCGGCATCAATGAGGCTTATTATTTTTTAATCAATTTGAAAGAGCAGTTTTGTGATGATTTATGTATTGGATTATGGATAAGAGAAATTGAAAAAAGAGACGCGATTAAAGTAAACCAATTGAACCATAATGGATTTCATTTAGAATCGCACAAATCTGATACCGAAATAGCTGACGCAATTACGTTTCATAAGGTGATAACGGCAGAGCAATATGCATTTTATCAGAGACAAAATATAATTTTGATAAACAATGTTGTTGAAAAAGTGGACACCACATTTGCTCTGGTTACAGATATTGCTTATTTGAAAAAAACAAAGAAAACAATTATCGATTTAAGAAGCCGTGGTAATTGGAAAGGTCCGATTGTTTTGATTACTATCGATTTTGATTTGAATACTAATTTCAAGGATTTTTATAATATAACAGAAGTTAGATTTCCGCAGATAGACAAGACGGCACTTCTGGAAAAGATTGGACCAAATGGTTTCTCAAATAGTGATAAGAGAGAATTAACAAAAACAAATCAATGGGAGAAATTGCATATATTCGATGATTATTTTAAGACATGGCAAAGGGTTGTCTTTTTGGATGCCGGATTGCGTGTATTAGACGATGTTTCAAATTTATTGTCTCTCGATTATAAAAACAAGATTTTGGCACCCATAGATGGTAAGATATCTGAATATAATAAATTTGATTGTCAGCTGTCATACGATAAGCAGGAGCAAATAGATTCTCTCGTTACAGAATTGGGCGACACTATTTTGACGTCTAATTATATGTTGAATTGTATTTGGATTTATGATACAAGTATTTTGGATAAATGTGATAAGAGTCAACTGATTGAAGCAATGAATAGTTATCCATTTTGTAAAACAAATGAGATGGGGATTATGAATATCCTATTTCATTTTAAATATCATTTATGGGAGCCATTTCCTATCAATTCATCTAATAATAAGTATTTATTTGATTGGTGTGAATTGAATAATCCAGGAACAAATTGGAAAGATTATTGTTATATCAAGTATCCAGTTACGATTACTTTTGAAGATACATGAAAAACAACTTTATAAAGTTGTTATATAATAATAATCATTATTGAATACAATAGCAGATTTAATGCTTCTGCTCATTTTAGCCGCGCAAATTCCTTCAGCCTCTGCAGCTTTTGCTATTGAATCCCAACATGACAATAACTGGTTAGTATCTTTTTCTCTCTTATATACTTTTTTACCAGTTGATACTACAAGCTTTGGTTTATATTCGTGTTGTTTTAATGATATTCCATAATAACCCTCATTATTTCCTTCATCTGTCCAAACTGTTGCCTTAAGTGCATATGGTGATAAATTTAAATATTCTTTTATTTCTTTCATATCATTATCTGTTAGTTCTTTACTTACTGAAAATTTCCATTTTTGATATTCTCTCAATAATACAGAATTTAATACTTTTCCAGAATCTGAAAATTGACATACTTGAAATATAAATGTTTCAACTGGTAAATCTATTTGTGATTTTTTATATTCAACGGACTTTAATTTGATGCCTAGATAGCCATGATTTCCTTGAATACGTTTTGGTTTGAATCTAGTATCCATATAATTTTTTAATGCATGAAAAACTTCCTTGGTAGGTTTTACTTGGCTCCATAAACGATATCGTCCTTCAATATTCACTGATAACTCTTCTACATCTGGTCTTACAATACAAATACTATTTACAAATTCATTGAATTTTTCATGTAACTCATCTTCTGGTAATAATACATTTTGATATACAGATTGATTTTCAATTGCAACAGATTCAATGACTTTTTGATTACTTTCTAAAGTTTCTCTCAATTCATTCATTTGAATTGTATTTTTTTCTAATAATATTTTAGTTGATTGTAGTTGTTCTTTTAGAGCAACGCGTATTTTAAATGCCGACTTTTTTAATTCTTATAAATTTTTAATGTTCTTCTTTTGGTATATTTCTTGTTATTCAATTTATTTTTATAGTAATCTTTATTATAAGCATAAATAAAATAGTTTTCATAATTGGTTGGTTTTATTTTATCTATTGATGATTTCACGCTTCCATCTAATGCTGTAAAAGTAGTTGGTTTATCCAATTTTATATAATGTTTCATTTGATTAAAAAATTGCTCTATACTATTTAGTCTTGGATGATAAGGGCAAGTATAAACTAAATAATTTCCACTTTCTTTTATTATTTGTTTTGTGCTTTCTTTTTTATGTATTTGTCCGTTGTCTAAAACAAATAATTTGCCTTTTACTTTACTACATATCTTATTCAAAAATTCATTAAATCTTTCCGCATTTACTGCTCCATTCTGGTATAATTCAGATGCTATACATTTTTTATTATTTATTGCTACAACCAAAGAATATTTTTTGAATACTTCATTATTCGTTGTTTTCTTTATACATCTATCACCTAAAAATGCTCTACAATAATTATGTGTAAGTGATGTGCTTACAGATGTTTCATCAATTGAAATAATGTCTTCCAGATTGAATTTATTTATTACATCAAAAAATTCTTTCAATTCTTCTTTTTCATTTCTAATATTGCCTCTATAAGTTTTTGGAAAATGTTTGAAAGTTGCTCTTTTTCTGGTAATATTATTATCTCTGATAATATCTGATAAATATTGTCTGGATATATCTAATTTCGGAAACTTACTTTTGAGTAATTCTTGTAAAAAGTTCATTTGTATATCGCTATGTTTTCGTAAAGTTTCTTTGATGAATTGTATATGTTGCTTTTCTAATTTATAAGACCCTAATTTTCTGGTTTTTCTATCTACATTTTTATTTTTATCATATCTTTCAGCCCATCGTTTCAAACTTCTTTCACTACATTCAAAAACTTCACATACTTTAACATAGTTTTTGATGTTATGGTAATAATTAACTGCTTTTAACTTCAAATCTGGTGTAAATTGTTTAGTCATTTATATAATAATAGAAATTATATAGATTTGTTAATTTATTATTTACATCTACATTTCCACTTACTACAATTTACACAAAATAAATTATTAGATAGTTTGACTAATTCATATTTTGGATTTTCACATATACATATATTTACTATCATAATACCACATTTACAAGGCTGTTTCAATTGTGCTTCCTCTTCTTTTCTAATTTTTTCTTCTTCTTTTTGTTTTATTGTTTCACGCCATCTTCTTTCTTGTTCTTTTATTAAATATTTATTTCTTTCTTTTTCTTGTCTTTCCTTTTCTATTTTGTCTTGTTTTAACTTTTCATAGTATAAATTTATTTTTATTTTTTCAATTTCTTCAAATTCAATACATTCATCACATTTATAATTTCTAATACATTCAATACTTATATTGCCTTCTTCGTCGATAATTTCACCAGAATTTATTTTATTTATCAAGTCTTCAGCATCTATTTCAACCCAAGGTTCAGGTCGGTTTTCTTCTCTTGTTTTATTTTTATAGCATATTTCAAATATATATTTAATTTTATCATTTTCAATAAATGCTATATCAGCACTTCTATTTGAATTATTAAAATAAAATTTATATTCAATAACTGCTTTTGTATTATCATTATAATCATCATCAAATATATAATAATCAATACCTTCTGAATAACCACAATTTCTTTGTTCGCAATAATTACAACTTCTATGAATAGAAATATTTTTTTTATTGTCTAATAATGATTTCATTAATAATTTTGCGTCTTTATGTATTTGTGTTTCATTTGGTTTATCATAATAATAGCAAGGATTGTCTGATTTATAATGAGCGAAATGAGGTTGTTTTATTTTTCCATTTTTAAAAATTACATCTTTTTCACAACAAGGACATTTATATTTATTTATCTTATTTGCTATTTTAGGATATTCATATTTATTTGTTGTTTTATTAATTGCTCCCATAGAAAAATGGTTAGACATATTTATTATAATATGTAATATAATATTTAAGTAAATTGGAAAAAATATTTAAAAATATATTAGTATGTTATAATAATTTATAAATTGAAACTATTATTGATTACAAGAGATTATATGAAATGTCTATTATTGAAAAAGAAAAAATATTAACAGACAATCAAAAAAAACAAGAAAAAATTAATGAACTAACAGAAGAATTAAACTCATATAAGATTGAAAATTATAGTAAAAAAAACTACTATCAAAAAAATAAGGAGAAAATTATTGAAAAGGTTAAGAAACCTAAAAAACAAACAAATAAGAATAAATAGTTGTTTCATTAAGGTAGTAAATGAAATAACATTAGATGGGAATTTGCTTATCTACCATAAAGTAAGCAGATGATAAACCCATTACATAGAATTTAGTTTATCCTCCTTTTAGGAGGAAGCGCTCGTATTTTTTTGCTAATAAAGTCGGCATTTAAAATACGCGTTGCTCTAAATATTTATTTTCATTTTTTAATTCTTCATTTTCTTTCATTATTCTATTAAAATTATCTATGCTGTATGTTTTTGAGTGAATAATATCTTTGATATGTTTATTTAATTTTTCAATAGTAAAATTATTTGCATCATATGCTATAATTTCCGTTTTATTTTTACCATTTACCTCTATGCTACGAATTTGTCTTTTAATTTTTGGATATGTTTTTATAAGATTTTCGATTTCCACTTTGTTTTGAACACGAAATGCATTTACTAAAATAAAATTAATATATTTTTTTCTATGGTCTAATATCCTTGTCGATAAATCATTTGTATGTCCAAATTTTATTAATTTCTCTCCTACTTCATTAGTATTATCAATAGTGCCAAAATAAATGCATTCTGTATTTAACGGAAATTGAACTATAATGGCTTGTTCTACTGCTCTTTGTTTTTCTTTTTTTGTAGTTTGTAATAATAATTGTTTTTCTTGTTCTGTTGATTGTTTAATTTCTAAAATAATATTATCTTTTTGTTCCAATTGAAGCTTTAATTCAGTTGTTTCTTCTTCTACAATTTCATGTAAGGTTTCTTCAAGTTTCATATAATATTCGTGAATTTCTGATGCCTTTTTTGTTTGCGCTTTCAAACACAAAGATTTAAAGCATTTAATGGTTAATAATATTGTTTGCTTGTTTTGTCCTCCGTGTTTTTCTGAACTCGCTTTTGTTATAACAAAAGCGAGATTCGTATTGTTATTTACACTTTCTTCTGAAAGTTCAGGAGTTATATTTTTATAATCTGTGTCATTAATAAAATGTTTTTCTAATAACATTTTAGCATTTATTTTTTGTTTAAATCCTAACCATTTCCAAATATCATCCAAATCAACTACAAAATCAATATTTTTATCATAATTTAAGTAGCAATAAAAGCTACTAATAAATAATTGTTGTTCAAAACCAGTAAATTTTTCTTTAAATTTATTCAATAACTTATTATTATATGTATTAGAAAGCTTTGTAATTGGATTCTTTTCAATAAGTTCAACAATATTAAGCTCTTGCATCTTATTATACTTTTATTATAAGATACTCTTTAAGTAGTAATATTTGCTTTTATAATTAAAAGCGAGATTTATAAAAGCGAGACGCTTTCCCTATAGAGAAAGCGTTTTTTTCTACCACTTATTCGCCTTTTTGACACTGATTTTGGGTCCAGCTCCACGTTTTTGCGATTTATTTGGGTCATATTGCTCTTCATCGTCATCATCTTTAAGGCTTTTTGATAATTCCCAGAATTCTTTAGACCCTAATCTGAAGTCGCCATGATTGTCGGCCTTGTACCAGAACACTTGGTCATGAAGTTTGTTTGATTTGGAGTTATTATTAATCACAAGACACTCATAATTCTCTGTACATTGATCCATGACCTGACAAAAGCTCTCAAATGTGGGAAACATACCAGCATAATTTTCATAAATACGTCTTCTATTGGCAATATAATTTTCTCTCAATATAAAAACGTAATCAATGTTAGTACGGAGAGTGGGAGGAATACCAAGCGGATATTGCATTGTGATGACCAACATTATCTTCCAATGTCTTCCGTTCATAAATAATAATCGCATCATTTTATCGCGAGCCCATGTGTTATCATAAAGACAATCATCTAAAATTACAAAGGCGCGCGGGTCAATACTACTGCGTTTATATGTCTCCATTTCCTTTTTAATTTGCTTCAACACAGTGCGCTGTCGCTTTAATATATTTTCAATGATTGCAGTATTGTATTCAGTATGGACAAAAAGTTTTGGCACCATTTTGCCGTAAAATCCGTTACCCTCTTCTGTGCCGGAGATAACAGTGCCAATAGGGATATCTTGTTGATAATAAAGAAGGTCTCTTACCAAGAAAGACTTACCAGTATCACGCTTACCAATTAGCACGACAACAGGACCCTTATTTTCATTGGGCTTGAAACTAATATTTTTCATATCAAACTTCTTTAGTTCAAGTGTCATATTTATTAAATTTAGAAATTATATTTTACTTCTTTTTACGCAAATACACGAAATCGACTAAATCAATAAATTTATATTCTTATTTAGAAATAATAATAAGTTAAAAACTAGGATAATTTATATATTATTTAGCTAAAGAATGATAAATGTCAATTATCATAAAAGAAAAAATACTGAACTTTTTAAAAGTTTAGAAGATCCTACCTCTCTCTTTCTCTCTCAGGTACAAAATTACATTCCAATTTATAACAGATTCTTCTCATTAAATGATAGTAATTTTAATGGTATTAATTTAAATAATAAATGGTTTCTTTCGAGTATTAAAGGACAAATTAATGACGATTGTCATTTGTATAATTGCAGGGTAAAGAATATTGATACTGAAAAAGTAAAAGATAAAGAACTTTTTTTTAAATTGGCACCATTATTGGACCCATATAAATATTTGATTGGCAAATATAACGTTGAAGATACTCGTATATTTACACTACCAAAATTGGCATCTACCGATATGGATTGTCATGTCAAATTTATAGACCAAAATAATTCGGCATATGTAGACGGATTATTTTTATATTTAACTAGCCAGTTGATACACACAACACATTTTCCTCATGGTGTCGATTATTATGGCTCTTTTTTAGGTATTAAAAATAATTTTACAATAAATGTATTTGATGATATAGATTATTTAAATAATTCTGAATTTTTTAACAAGAACAAGAATGTTTTATTTAAAATAGATGATTATGCACATTTATTCCAAAATGAGGAAGATAAATTGAAACCTATTCAGATTGACCATAATACAAGCGCCAAATCTCAGTTGTCTATTCAAAGTTTTGATAATGAAGTATTTGAAGAGATGTTTGATGATAATGCATTAGATTTGAATGATTTGAAAAATATGTCTATTGATTTACTAGATATAACAAATACTAATATGGTAGATAATAAAGACAATAACCATGTTACATTGAAATCAAACTCAACTTGTTCATCTAGGTCATCACATACAGCGGATGACGATATTGTTGAGGATGACATCGAACTTGAAGATAATGAAGAAGCAGTAAATGATAAGGAGGATACAAAAGGTCAAAGTACAAAAGGTCAAAGTACAAAAGATGAAGATGAAGATGAAGAAGATGAAGAAGAAGAAGAAGATGAAGAAGATGAAGAAGAAGTCAATGTAATAATACCAAAGTTCCCTGTCCAAGTAATTTGTATGGAATTATGTGAAAATACATTTGACGATTTAATCCTCAATAATGATTTGTCTCCCGAAGAATGGTATTCTGCTCTTATGCAGATTATTATGATTTTAATTACATATCAAAAAGTTTTCAATTTTACACACAATGATCTGCATACAAATAATGTAATGTATAATAAAACCGATGCTAAATTTATTTATTATTGTTATAATAAAAATTATTATAAAGTTCCCACCTTTGGACGTATTTTTAAAATCATAGATTTTGGAAGAAGTATTTATAAATTTAATGGGAATTTGTTTTGCAGTGATAGTTTTCAAACAGGAGGAGATGCAGCTACTCAATATAATACAGAACCATATTTAAATGAGAAAAAACCAAGATTAGAACCCAATTACAGCTTTGATTTGTGTCGTCTAGCCTGCTCCATATTCGATTATTTAATTGAAGATATTGAAGAAATCAAAGATTTAAGTAAATGCGATGACCCTATTAAGCGTTTAATTGTTGAATGGTGTTTAGATGATAAAGGAATTAATATGCTGTATAAAAATAATGGAACTGATAGATATCCAGATTTTAAATTGTATAAAATGATTGCACGTTGTGTTCATAATCACACACCACAAGCACAATTAGAACGTGAAGAATTTAAATCCTTTCTCTATAATGGTGTGATTAAGGGTGACGTTATCAACATTGATAAAATTTGGATATGGATCTAGAATTTGTAAATTTTCATACTATATTTTTATTTATATAATATAATATAATATGAATTCTTTTGGTTTTATTATAACTAGGCATGTGAATTCAGAAATTACAAATAAATATTGGAACCATGCATTAAAATTATTAAGAACATATTATCCTTTTAGAAAAATCGTCATTATTGACGACAATAGTAATCAGGAATTAGTACAAGCAGAACATCAATATAACAATGTAGAAATTATACAATCAGAATTTCCAGGCAGAGGAGAATTATTACCATATTATTATTTTATTAAAAATAAATTTTTTGAAAATGCAGTTATTATTCATGACTCCGTTTTTTTCCATAGTAGATTTAATTTTGATTTATTAAAAAATATTGATGTAATACCATTATGGTTTTTTTATTCCGATAAAGAAAATATTAGTAATACTATTAAAATATCAAATTCTTTAAAAAATAGCCATTTTTTACAAGAAAAGTTATCTAATAACGATGTTGAACTCATGCCAAAAGGTAAATGGTATGGATGTTTTGGTGTGCAATCTTATATAAATCACAATTTTCTTTTACGTATAGAAACCAAATATGGTATTACAAACATGATACATAAAGTGAAATGCAGAGCAGATAGATGCTCTTTAGAGAGAATAATGGGATGCATTTTTTTCACAGAAAATACAAAAATAACTAAAAAAAAATCACTATTCGGTAACATCATGCAATATCAAACATGGGGTTACAATTTTGACCAATATATGGATAGCTTAAAAAAAGGCACTATTCCAAAGCGTGTCGTAAAAGTATGGACGGGTCGTTAGTGGGGTTCTAGTTTTAAAAATCAGGATTATCTGTAAAAACCTGAGGAGCACCTCCAACACTATGCATAATTGGATTCACTTGTTTTATCAAATAATGTGCTGCAACTACACTAAAATATACTAAGAGAGCATCTCTTATTAGAAATTTCAATGGTTTGCTTTCTTTTTCTACATATCGCATTTCAAGAAACTTTGCAATTAAAAATATGATTGATATTATTGCAGCTATGACAAATATATTATCCATTTAATATATTTGTGAAATATTCTTATTTTTGTTTAAACGCAAATTAGAAATCGTCTAAAATCTCTATATCATCTATTAACAAATCAGGTAACAATTCAATCTTTGGTTCTTCAATATTATGAATATCTAAAGCATCTAAATTAAAATCTTGGTCTGTGATTGTGAGTTTTACATTATCATCATCTTCTTCCTCCATTTTTCTTTGTTGATTCCTCATTTCACTAATTTGTTGTAATGTATTAAAATCTTTTGGTGCAGTAATAGATGATACTGATCCATCAGTAGACTTAACCATATCGACATCATTAAAGCTTAATCGAGATGTCATTGCTTCGTCTGTTTGAAGAACTGGAATTACACCATTTGCAACAATTGGCTGCACAATTGGCTGCTTTATTTGTTCAGTTATAATTTCCTCCTTTACCTCTTCAACTACATCTTCTTCTATAGTTTCATCCATATATGCCTTTAAAATGGCTTCTACTGGGATACTCTCTCGCAATGTATTTAAAATGCATTCTTGAATAATTATTTCGAGTTCTCGGTGATTTTTTTGAACTTGTAATGGTGGAATATTTATCTCAAACAAATAGACATTTTTGTACACTTTACGAGCCACATTGAGATAGCTCTTGTGAACAAAATCATCCAATTTGGGAATATTAATATCAATCTTCTTTTGCTTCTGACCTACACGCATAGCAGTGAGCACCTTTAGCTGAATAATATGAACACATGTTACTAAATCTTCTAAATAATTGCAACCGGATTTTTCAACAATGCGTTTACGTTCTGTCTCAATGATTTGAGAATTCCACTTAGGTATTCGTGAAATTAGATTCTGGAAAGTCATCAAATATTTATCGTTTTCATTGTTTTCTTTGCAAAGCTTCAATGATTCGTCTAAAATAGACTTGTATCCATCAATAATTAGGGGAGTCAAAATGGTGACTAAACGAGCACCCCATTCATTTTTTGATTCGTGAAGCGCGCTAACATTAAAATCGTCCATATTTACTAAATTATAGGTTTAAAAATATTGTTTTTAAACTTATTTTTTTTACAATTATAAAATAATTTTACATAAAACTGATATTTTCTAAAGACAATTCTGTGTTTGTAAAAACAAAATTTAATATAAAAAGCATCAATAATTTCTCATTACGAAATTCTTTTCGTACTTTATGAAAGCATAGTAGCATTTCATAACGTTTTTCAGTAGTTATTTTATTTTCCAAGAATTTTTGATTCTCTAATAAATGTATTATATCCAAAGCACTATATGATTTTTCATACAACTTTGTGCATAAACCCATCAATTCTTCCAAATTGATTTTTTTCAAAGAATATTTTATCAACTCTTTTTTTAACCAATCCAAATGATGTGTCTTGACATCTTTCATGTGAAATACTTCATTTAAATTATGTTGATATAAATTCACTATGGTTCCATTGATTACTGGTTCAGGAACATATACTTCACAAAAACGTGACAAAATCGGCTTCATCAAATTATATTTATCTTCGGCAATAATAAAAAATCGCGTATTATGACTAAAAAGTTCAATACATCTTCGTAAGGCAGATTGAGCATCCATTGTCAATTTATCAGCATTTAGAAGCACAATGCTTTTAAAAATATTGCCGCCATCCGAATGAATATGTGTTTTTGCAAAAAATTTCAATTCATCTCTTATAAATTTAATACCTTTTCCATGTGAACAATTTACATGCATTACAAATGATTTAATTTTCTCGCGATTATTATCATAAATTTTATGAATAAATTCGTTTACAATTGTTCGTTTACCACTACCTGATGGTCCATGAAATAATAAATTAGGTATTTTTCGTAATTCATGGAAATATTTTAATTTTTCTTTTATATTTTCATGTATTGGTAATGACATAGAATAGACTATATTAAAATACAAAGTGTTTTTATATTTTAATATAACGTAATTAATTATATTTTAAACTGCACTGCTCAAAGAATGAACATAAGGGTTTGAGCGAAAGGCATTCAGAATATCTGGTTGAATTCTATCACATCCAGCACATTCATTATAATATTGTGAAGCTTTTAAAGCACCATAGGTTTTTACAGAAGGTGGTAAACTTGACAACTGAGAATATGCTGGATTGACTCTTCCATCCAAGCGGTCTTGGTCAGCTTTAATTGTACTCAAATGCATGGATTGATTGAAAAGTTGTGTGCCACCTTGGTTAGGTCTGTTGACAATTGTTTGCGCCTTGATGTCATTGTTTGTTTGCATATAAGCGGAACTATAGTCCATATTACCAAAACCAGTGGATGCTCCACCAGCAGCAGTATAATATTCGCAGCTAGTAGTATCACGTTGAGTCATATCAGGTGTAGAATAATTATTAACATATATGCCCTCTTTTTGGTTATTTACATTAAAAGTAGGAGCATATAAAGCGGTCTCTTTATTGGTAGTAGGTGCAGTATCTTGTGGGTTGTATACGTATCCTTTAGACACCGAAGTCGAGACATCTCCATAAATGCGCAAATTTTGTGTTGCCTCACTTTTGCGTGTAGGTCTGAATACATCCATAATAGGTGCAATAACGGCACCAATAGCGCCACTGAAACCGCTCCTTAGTGTATCAGGTTGCTTAATAGTAGACCTATTATTTTCATAGTTTGTATGACTCTTTAAAAAAATATCTCCTCCATTGGTTGGACCTTTACCTATAGCAGAAGATGGGTTCACTGGATTACATGGTAATTGTATGCGTCTACTAGACTCAAAGTTTTCTGGTGCATGTCCTGCCTTAATGTCCACAGAACCAGCAGGTCCCATATATTCTGAAGCAATATCATTGCGGCGAAGGACACCCATTTCCTGAATAGGTCTTAGGGTCTCACCCTTTTCGGCTCCAGTAGTAGTAAACCATCTGTCTTGTGTGTTAATAAAAAAAGTATCAGGACGTTGTTTTTCAACACGTCCAATCATTTGAGCAGTAGGTACTGACTTAATAAAAGAGTTAGCAGGGCCTTCATGATTAATAAGCTCATATTCCAATTTTGGGTTGGTATCGACTCTCAATTGGTCAATTGTCTTTGGTAGCCATTTGTCGCGTGCTTCCATACCAGAGTTGTAGCCATTGCTACCATTGATACCGAAACCTTTGTCTAAACCAGGACCTACCATAACACTATCGAATGGTTTTGTATTATTATTCTTCATACCGGGATTCACGCGTGACTGGTAAAAATCGCTTTGATTAGGCATACCATTTGCCCATTGCATATTGTCTTCAGGCTTGAACAAGGGTGCTTGTTCTATTTTCTTTATAGTTTGAGACCCTGAACCATTCATATTATCTAAAACGGATTCTGAAATATTGATATCATAAGCGTGACCTTTAACTTTACCACCATTAAATGGAACCATATTATTGTGTCTAAATTGTTCAGACTCTAAATAATTACCGGTCATAGAAAAAATCTGAGGAGGATTTTGTCCTACAGGAATATTATTTTGAATATTTTTCTGATATAAGTGTTGGTTGAAATACTTATCTGTTGCAACATTTGGATTTGAATATTCTTGTGTAGTGTCGACCAACTGATTAATATTGCTAACTGGAAAATTTTGTGGAGGAATATTTGTATTTGGTAAACCATTATCAGCTCTTACACCCAAATTACTCCTAATTCCCATATTTGTAAAATTTTCAGACTTTTTTTGCCTTATAGACTTTCTTATTTCTTTGTCGGTGCAACTTTCATTTGTTTGATTTGATACTACATACATACCAGCTAATGCTATTAATGGGATAGCGATTTCCATATTATAATATATATATAAAACATTTTAAATATATAAACATTTGAAATATTTTTGATTTTCTTCTCTCTAAATAAGATTTTATATTCTTTCACAAGAATTTGTTTGCTGGCAAGTAGTTGGTCCTCCTGCATAGCCACCTTTAATTAAATTAAAACTAGTTGGTAAATAATTTTTACTCTCATTTACAAGACAATCGCGTTTAGGTGTAAAATAATCTTTTTCTAATATTCGTGTGCTTAAATTATTTTGAAAAGGTAGGCAAGTATTTACTTGAGGATTCAAAGGTGGGTATTCCCAAGCTACTTGCTCTAAATCACGATACCACCATGCAGGATTAGTTGCTCGTGATTGTGATGTTGTTAAATCTCTACAGGTAGGATACTCTATAGGCTGGTTAGGGACGTTGAAATTGTTGTAATTATCTTTTCCTAAACAATCTCTATTGAGATGTCTATTAACACCTCTTAAATCACTTTCTAAATTAATCGTATTTGTTCTTAAATTGGCTCCCCATTTTTGTATAAGAATTTGTGGGTCTTCCATATAACAAATATCTGAACCTGGACCTGGAACATTTAAAATCCATCTGCCTGGGTCAGTTGATTGTTGCAATGATTTTTTTGTTCTTGCATCATCATATTTAAATCTAGTGCTTGCCATTTTATATTATATATATACTTTTATAAAAAAGTATATTCATAATAAGTTGTTAAAAAAAGTATATAAATAAGTTGTTAAAAAAAGTATATTCATAATAAGTTGTTAAAAAAAGTATATAAATAAGTTGTTAAAAAAAGTATATAAATAAATAATACAAATAGTATCATGGATCTTGTTTTAAATGACTCCCTAGAAACATCTACGTTGTGTTTAAATATGATTGTTAAAAATGAGAGTAAAATTCTTACTAGATTATTCGATTCAATAGTAAAAATAATTGATTGTTATTGTATTTGCGATACTGGTTCTACAGATAATACAATAGAATTAATAACCTCATATTTTGAACAAAAACAAATACCTGGTAAAGTGGTGTGTGAACCTTTTAAAAACTTTTGTCACAATAGAAATGTTGCGCTTCAATCTTGTATAGGAATGTCTGATTATGTTTTGCTTATGGATGCTGATATGGTTCTTGAAGCTAGTAATTTTGATAAAGGTATGCTTTGTAAAGCAACAAGTTTTACCATTTTACAAGGCAATGATTCTTTTTATTATCAAAATATGAGAATTGTTCAAAATAATGGCCTTTATAAGTATTCAGGAGTTACACATGAATATATCGATACACCTCCTAATAATAGTGTTGTCAATTTTGAAAAGCATCAAATATTTATTAGGGATTTAGGAGATGGAGGCTCTAAACAAGACAAATTTGAAAGAGATATTCGCTTACTAATTGATGGTATTAAAGAGGAACCAAATAATGTAAGGTATTATTTTTACTTGGCAAATAGTTATCATGATTGTGGAAGGTTTGGTGAGGCAATTAATGTTTATAAAAAACGAATTGAAATGGGTGGATGGAATGAAGAAGTTTGGTACAGCTATTATAGAATTGGTCTCTGTTATAAAAATATGGGTAAAATTGATGATGCGATTCGTTACTGGTTAGAAGGTTATGATTATTATCCAGATAGACTCGAAGGTTTGTATGAAATTATGAACCATTATAGACTCACATCTAAACACAAATTAGGTGATATGATTTATCAACAAGCTAGAAAAATTCTTGATAAAAATCATAGGAGGGATGGGTATTTATTTTTGCATGACGATGTATATACTAGCAAATTATATTATGAATATACCATTATTGCCGCTTATCTTGGTATAAATAATATTAATTATGAAATTATTAAAGTATTAAATGACTCTAGAGATGACGGCGAAGTAAACAATATGTTGTCCAATATGAAATTTTATAAAGATATATTGGTTCAAATGAATAAAATTGTAATAGATGACAATATAGTTTCTACTATTAATAATGAGCCTACAAAATTATTATCATCATCGAGCTGTTTAATTCCTAAAACATCCGGAGACGGATATCATATGAATATTCGTTATGTTAATTATTATATTGATGGTGGCGGTGGCTATTTAAATTGTGACAGATATATTATAAGTGTCAATAAATATATTGAATATGACAATTCGATGAATGTAGTTTCTGAAAAATGGATGGAATTAAAATTTGAGGATAGAAGATATATAGGGATCGAAGATGTAAAGATTTTCAATGATATAAAAACCGACAAAATATTATTTATTGGTACTGGGTATCATGCATGCGATAAAATAGGAATTGTTACTGGAGAATATGATATAACATCTGGGAAAATGAATACTAGTGAAATCAATCCTAATTTCAATAATTCATCATGTGAGAAGAATTGGGTGTATATAGATTATAAAGACGAAACCTATGTGGTTTATGATTGGTATCCTTTGCGAATATGTAAAATTAATCACGATGTAAATGATTTGTCTGTTGTAGAAACTAAACAAATGCCACACATATTCTCTAGAATTAGGGGATCCTCATGTGGATATAAATATTCAAAAAAAGTAGATGTAAATAATAATGGGAATATTTCTATAGATATTATGGAAGATGAATTCTGGTTTATAACTCATATTGTTTCTTATGAAAGCCCTCGTCATTATTATCATGTAATAGTCGTATTTGATGCCAGTATGAATTTATTACGATATTCTGCGCCGTTTAAATTTGAAGGTGATTCAATTGAATATAGCTTGAGTATTATAGTAGAAGACGAACGTGTTTTAATTAATTATAGTACATGGGATAGAACTACTCGTATTGGAGTTTACGATAAAAATTATATAGAATCCACCTTTGAAAAGGTGGAGCCAAACCTTTGATATTATTTTGCTCTACTTTTTATATTTTGGTTATACCTTTAAGAAAGGTATAGTGGAGCCAAACCTTTGCCATTTTGCTCTACTTTTTTTACACCTTTTCTCATTAAAAACTCCCAATATAAACATATTTATAACGACTTAAATATTTTTATATTGGGAGTTTTAAATGAGAAAAGGTGTAAAAGTATAAATTGTAGAAAAATATAAAAAATATAACAAATATATTATATTTTTTAAATTAATAATTATCAATCATTGAATTATTGTGGTCACATTCATACTTCATAAATAAATCTTTATTTTGTTGGTAAATTAAATACCATATATTTACTTCCCACATGATTGTTTGTTTTGTATTGATTATTTCTAAACAAATCAATTTCATTGCTTTAGCAAATTCTAGTAAATATGTTTTGCTACCTCCAAACACACCACCACCAAAATACCAAGAGATATCTCTATAAATATTTATATCATAATCTATATCAAGATTCCAAATAGAAGCAATTCTAACTACATCATAGTTGCAGTCATTCAATCTCTCAATCTTTTGAATAAATTCTTCATTACTACAATTTAAAATATGTTTTATTCCAAAATCTACCCAAATAAATTGATTTATATCATCGTCAGACATTTCAATAGCTAATTTAATCCACTCCGTTTTATGACATTGTGTAAACATAAATTGTATTGTGTCCTTTTCTAGGTTACCACTATTGGGTTGAAAATTTTCTAGTGTATTTATATATTCATATAAATAATTAGACTCTTTAACAAATGGAACAATCTTTGTATTATGATTTTCATAACATTTATAATTATCTATTATCTTTTCATCTATAAAAATTATTTTGTTAATATTTGCTTGTAACAGAGGAATACAATATTCTGTATATTTTTTATAATTATCGTTTGTATTTAAACACTCGTGTGTAGTTATATTTGACATAAAAGCAGAAACTAATGTTACATTGTTCATTATATTATATTATTTATTAATTATTTTTAAATGTATTATTTTTAAATGTATTATTTTAAATGTATTATTTTAAATGTATTATTTTAAATGTATTATTTTTAAATGTATTATTTTAAATGTATTATTTTACAATGTCATTGTAAAAGTTGATAATATATCTGCATAATTAGTTTCAATAATAAAAGCCTTACTATCATTTATACCGATTGAAATAAAAAATCTATCATTGTATTTGGTTAATGAACAAGGAAATTCAATATAAGAATTTTTAAAAAATATAAACTCTTGAGATAAAAGTATGTCTTTTGTTTCAATGTTAAATAACAACCAACATTGATATGTTATTTCTTTATTTATATGAATTAAAAATAGCCTTTCATTATTATTTAATACTATTCCATTTGTTGATCCATGATAACCTTTTAGATTTTCCTTATTTAGATCAGATAGTTCTATTTCTTCAAAAATATCAGTTTCAATTGATTTTATTAAAAAAGGTTGTAAACTATATATAACTTTGTATGTTGTGTTATCGAAATAAGGCATCCAGTTTTTTTCAATATAATCTGGCTTACATGAAGTAAAATTAACAATTGTATTGTTATTTATTTCTGCTTTAAAAATGCATGGATTGCCTGATGTATTTAATTCTGGCACAATTACTAAAATATTTTTGTCATCTATAAATCTAATATCTTCTAATCCCTTCCATAATGTTGAATAAATAGGTAAACTATACTCATAATTTAATATATTGTATTCGAAAGATTCTATATCTAATTTATTTGTTTTATTCAGATTGCCAGTTATAATGTAAAAAATTGAATTGGATACTTCACCATATAATGTAAATATAAGTTCTTTATATTTTTTATAATTAACACATCTAACAAGAATCGTTACTTTTCCAGTTTCATCAATATTAATGGAAGGGTTCATTTCAACATAACTATTTATATTGTTGTATTTGTCATCAAAGCAAATCTGTGGAACCATAATTGGAATGATATCTTTTTTGGGAAATATTATCATATTATACATCATATAATAATATTTAAATTATATTTTCTATTTTATTTAATAATAAGCTACGATATTACAATATTTGAGAGAACCATCATATATTATATTTAGTGTTGCATATTTAAGATTAATGCCTCCACCTATTAATTGAATATTTGCATTTAAATTACTGCGAACACCTGTTATCGATGATGCAATAATACACGGATTTAATATTGTTCCAGCAGTCCCATCCACAAATACAATTGCTTGATATCCTGCTGGCAATGATGTAAAAGTGATAGCATTTATTGCATCACCTGCACTAGGTAATGTTAAACTATAATATGCCACAGGAACACTTTGTGAAGGTATGGTTAAAGTTGATGAGACATAAGTTGCCGCATTAATGGCAGTATTAATACTAGCAGCACCAGTAGGACCTGTATCACCAGTAAGACCACTAGTAGTTCCAGGAGCACCAGTAGGACCTTTACACCCCCGCCCAGTGGGTCCAGTATCGCCAAGATAGCCAGTATCACCCTTAGGGCCTATTGCTGCAGGACCAGCAGGACCAATAGGACCTATAGCTCCTTGTCCATTCAATTTGCAGCAACGTTGAGCACCTAAATATTGATTATAGTTTCCATAATTTCTTGACATTATATATAATAATATATATAATATATTTTATATTGTAATAAAATTATTTTTATAGAAAGAAACACATTCAATTAGATTTAAATTTTTTATATTATAAATTTTTAACATAGCCGATGGTTCATCTTGATTCAATACTATATTTTTTTTATAATTAATAATTATTTTTTCATCAAATATAGTTAAAATAGAAGCACTTGAATTTTCACAAGTATGTATATCACATAATTCTATTAATATAAAAGCGATTTGATTATTTTTTAAGTTACTTTGTATATTTCTTAATTCATTTCCATTATTAAAATTTAGATAATAATATGTAATTGGATGTATTTGTTCTGGTATGATTATTTTATTATCCAATAAATTAAGAGATATTAATATTTCTGAAACATTACTAGGTCCTGTTGCTCCTGTTGGTCCCAATTCCCCAGGTTCACCAGGTGCTCCATCTACACCATCTAAATTTACATGATAATACGAGGGTTCTTCATTATCAAAAACTCCGTGTATATTAACAATATCTTTAATAATAATTTGTCCGCTTATTTTGCTATAATATTGTATGGTTCCTTCAAACGTATTTAATTCTTCATCTAATGTTTTTGCTACTTCTGCTACAATCACTGAATTTCCGCTAATATAAGCTAAACCTGTTTCTACATTAAAACCCAATGTAGAATTTGGTTCTGGACGTAATATTATTGGGTTTTGTGTTTTACATGCAAAACGATCACCTGCTAAACCTTGCGGACCAGTAGGTCCAGCAATTCCTTCCGTACCCTGAATACCTATATCACCTTTGTCTCCTTGAATACCTTGGTCTCCTTGAATACCTTGAATACCTTGGTCTCCTTGAATACCTTGAATACCTTGGTCTCCTTGTTCGCCTTGTTCGCCTTTAATTCCTTGTTCGCCTTTTTCGCCTTTAATTCCTTGTTCGCCTTGTTCGCCTTTAATTCCTTGTTCGCCTTTAATTCCTTCAATACCTTCAATACCTTCAATACCTTGGTCTCCTTGTTCGCCTTTAATTCCTTCAATACCTTGAATACCTTCAATACCTTGAATACCTTGAATTCCTTCAATACCTTGAATTCCTTCAATACCTTGAATTCCTTCAATACCTTGAATACCTTGGTCTCCTTGAATACCTTTAATTCCTTGGTCTCCTTTAATTCCTTCAATACCTTGTTCGCCTTGAATTCCTTGTTCGCCTTTAATTCCTTGTTCGCCTTGAATACCTTGTTCGCCTTGAATACCTTGTTCGCCTTTAATTCCTTGTTCGCCTTGAATACCTTGAATACCTTGAATACCTTTAATTCCTTCAATACCTTGAATACCTTGAATACCTTGAATACCTTGGTCGCCTTGAATACCTTGGTCGCCTTGAATACCTTGGTCGCCTTGAATTCCTTTAATTCCTTGGTCGCCTTGAATTCCTTTATCTCCAGACAATCCTTTTAAACTTTTATCTCCTTGTAAACCATGTTCACTTTTTAAATTATTAGTATCTGTTATAATATCAAATAGTAGATTTTTGTCTTCCATATTATTTTTAAATGGAATATTTACAACAGATTGTATATATTTTTTTTTTTTCAAACAAAATAAATAATCATTTCTATACATTATAATAAAAATAAATATTATATTATAATTTGTAATACAAAATATAATTATAATGAATTATATTGTCTAAAATAATTAAATGATTATGTAATTTTAAGTAGTTTCATTTATATAATATTATATTATGTAAATATTGCGTTGCTTATTTTATTACCATTTATTGTAACAAATTATGACGATGGAAGCTGAGCGAGACACAATTTTATGGATCCAAGACTGGCTACATCATACTTCACTACAAGCGGTAAATCATTTTCCAAGTATACTTCAATTTGTTGGCAAAGATTTGTGCATTTAATGAAATATCCTAAATTCTTCAAAGAGAATTCACCCTGAATCACCTTGGAAGAATCTTGCTTCAAAATGAAACCCATACTTCCATCAGACTCGGCACGATGAATTTCGGCAGAGGCAAACTGACCTGAGCATTTAAAGATTAGCTCATTACCGACAGACTTGATTTCTAATTTATCAGAAATGCAAGACAAATCACGAATAATCTTCTGGAAATCAGCTGAAGGAAGATTGATAATAGAAGAAAACTTGACATCAGGATATTGCAACTCTTCTGGCTCAGGCTCAATCAGTCGCAACTTTTGGGTCTTACATTGTTTAATCTCTCCGTTTTCAAATTTCAAAGCCAAATGGGAAACGATTCCATCAACATAATCAGAGTTTTCAATGTAAATAGTGAGTGTATCGTCATTATCAATAGAGTTAATCAACTTGAACAAATGAAACATATTAACTCCAATAATAATCTTCTCCTTTTTGCATTCATAAAATTCAAAATTTTGGGCAGCCAAATGCAAATGTGCTAAAATAGTATGCGACTTGTCCATATTAATAATACGAATACCATCCGGTTCAAATGTAATATTTGTCTCTAAAAGAATATCTTTCAGGGCCGTCATCAAAGTTCTGAATGGTGCAATTTGCACAGTCTTAATTGTTAAGACATTTCCGTCGGTAGGTGTGGATACTTGGTTTTTATTTGAAAATGAGGACATTTATACTAGTTTTTATTTTACAATCTTTAAATACTTATGAAGACAAATAATTAAGAATTAAACGCACATAATTGAATATATATTTATTTATTTGTATTATATATTCACTTTTGGTATACGTCTTGTTCCGGAGCCATGTTTTTTTCTAGCAATTTTTGCTAAACGTAATGCCTTTGAGCCTGGTTTGCAACCTTCTTCTAAAATATTATAATCCACTGCAGCCGCTTTACCGGCAGTAATAGAACTTGCTAAACGTGCTAGACCCCAAGATTGTGCCGTCTGGTTGGGTCTTGAGCCTGAAGAAAAATATGCCCCTTCACCTTTGTTAATGATTTTGGCCAACGCTTCTTTGGAACACCCTGTTGCCTTTGCCAACTCTGATGTTGGTCCGATTTTTTCAACATGATACATTTTTTGTGCACGAATAATATGGGGAGATTTTGTCGAAGTAAATGACGAAACTTTACGTCTTGTATAGTAGCTTCCCTTTTTATAAAGTCTCCTAGATTTAATCAATTCTCTCTTTTGTCGTTGTTTGTCTTTCTTTTTTAAACTCTTTGGTATATATCTCAAATTTAGTTTCATTATATAAATGTAAATATTAAAACAATATTTATATTTAAAGACATTAATATACAATTTAAAAGATGACCGATATAGAGTCTGAATGCATAAATACCATAACAAGCCTATTAGAAAAATATAAAGACAGCGAATATATGTTGCAGAGAATTAGAAATCATGTAATTACTTGTCTACCAAACACACTCGATAATGAGTTTAAAACACACGAGGAGCGAGTGAATCGTACCACTTATTTAACAAATGAACAAGAGGTTTTTATTCAAGTTTTTCTTAGTAAAAATAAATACTTTTATTTGTCAAATAACAACTTGTTTTATGAATATGATGGGCAAAAATATTTAATTATTAAAGAGGATGAAATTATTCACAAACTCCTCTCTTCTATTTCAAAGGAAAGAGTTTTATTAGATTGGAAACATAAAACAAAGGCAACTATAATTAAACAGATTAAAGAGAGAAGTTTGTTTAGTTCTATTCCTGAAACAGATACTATACAAAATGTTCTGAACGTTTTATATCCAGCATTTTTTTCATCTAAGAATACAGCCAAATATTTCCTTACTATTATTGGTGACAATATTTTTAAAAAAAATCAGAATCTTATTTTTCTAGCGACACCGCAAATGAAACAATTCTTAAATGAAATTGATATTGTTGCTTTATCTTCAATTGGTAATAATAATACAGCTCATAATTTTATGACAAAATATCATGAAAATCATTCTTATGAAAATTGCCGACTTGTTAAAATTAATGATATTTTTTCAAATGAGGTTTGGAGAGAATTACTTAAAAAAATTGGTCTAGACTTGCTTTGTGTAGCAGCACATTATTCGAAACGTTATGAAAATTCAGATACATTTATTGAAAATAAATCAGATGAAGAATTAAAGAGTTATACATATTATTTAAAAAACACTACACAGAATGTGATTGTTGAGGATTTTTGTAAAAAATATATGATTTCTACAAGTGATTGTCAAATGGAATGGAAAAATTTGCATTTTGTTTGGAAGCAATTTCTCTCGACAAGTCATTTACCAAATGTGATTTATTCCAACTCTTTAAAACAATTGCTGAAAGAAAAGTATATATATGATGAATCAGTGGATTCATTTGTAGGAATTACCAGCAAATATTTACCTGTCTATAGAGATTTCATAAAATTCTGGGAAAATACTATTGAACTAGATGCACCTTCTTCTGTAAATATATCCTTGTTTGACAACGAAATAGAAGTCGATGAAATGTCTTCACTATTCAAAAGTTGGGTAAAGAGTGACCCTTTAATGACAAATGGTACCATTAGCGAGGAAAATATTGTAAAGATTTTGAAGCACTTTTTTCCGAATATCGAAATTATGGAGGATAAATATATCCTAAATGTTAGCAGCAAAATGTGGAACAAAATGAGTGATATCGAGTCTTCCTTTACTTATATGAGAGAACAAATTAAAAATGAATATAAATTGGCACTTATATCATTTGATGATGCTTATAATTATTATTATAAATTTTGCTACGGAAATGGAATGAAAAATGTTGTTAGTAAGCGATATTTTGAAAAATACTTGTATTATAAATTGGCTCATCATATTGTGTATGAGAAATTCATTGAGACAAAATGTTTTGATACTATTTAATTAAATAATTTTATTATAAATAATATTGATAACAATAGTATTTGTATTTGATTATATATTTTGATTATTTAATTACCCATACCAGCTCTTGATTGAACATCTAGAGAGTTTTCACTTCCAGAGAGACCAGTTACTTCATCAGGAGAAAATGGTGGTCCATATGGTGCACCTCCACGCATTTTTCGTGACTTCTTTCCATCACCCTTCTTGAAGAGCTTGAATACACCTTTCTTGGGAACAAAACCTGCCTTGGCAAGGCGGTTATTTTTCTTGGCTTTCATGGAAGCCTTTTTAGACACGATACGTCCATGTTTATTATATTTTAATTGTTTTTTTGTGAGACCACCCTTGGTATGGTTAGCAGTACCATTCATAACTTGAGCACGAGAACCGACAGCAGGCATTATATATTGACAAGAGAAAATATATTTGTCTAAATAGATAAAGAATACGCATTTAATTAAATCTGTTGACTGGCGCTGAACCACTTCCTCCAGGCATTCCCTCACTTCTTCCTAAATAATTTAAATTTAGAGGTTGTCCTAAATAAAAATTACCGAAATGTGTTCTTCCTCCTTTTGTAAAGTTTACAATTTTTGAAACTCTAACATTATTGGATACTCTTGTTGAAGGGGAATCTGATGCCGATATGCGTTTGTCATATTTATCAGGTATGCATGATATGCATGATATTGGTTCTGAATTTTGAAATCGAGCATTATACAATGCTATATAATTAATTAATCTTGTAGTTCCTGATTTTTTCCCTGGTGTAAAATATTTTTGAGGCATAATAATATAAAATACTATTATATTTAATATTATTACTACTATTATATTTAATATTATTATTAGATTGGTACTCTCATTAATGCAGGATTATGATCTACTAACAACGGCTCACCTAATGATTGTAGCCATAATTGTGTAGATAATACATCTGAATATGTTATATAATCTTTCTTACCTGTTTTTGTTGTATCAAATACACTTTTAATTTTATCATATATAGGTTTACTTACAATCATCATATCAATAGCATGATATGTTCCATTAAAATAAAATGAATATCTTTCATTTTCAGGAATATCATTTATTAAATTTTTCATAAATCTATTTTCAGTATTATCATCAAAAACCTTAACTGAATCACTAAATTCGTAATCATTAAAATCGCCAGATAATACTATATTATCTGTTTCTACATTCAAATTTGTACTTATCCAATTTTTAATATATGTAGTTTGTTTTATTCGTACAGGTAATGTAGTTTGAACTGGTGGCTGAATAGCTCCCCATGGAGAATTATCGCCGCTCTTAGATTTATTATGCACATTTATTAAATGGTAAAGTGTTCCTGTTGTTTTATGCTTAAATACTACATACAATGGTTTACGAGAATTTGCAAAAGCATCTGTTTCTTCTTTTAAACCAATTCTTATAGATGATTGAATTTCAAAAGTTAAAGTATCATATATCATAGCAACTCTTATATTTCCACCTGGTGCACCTCCATCTTGATTATTTTCAGGAGCTATATACACATAAGAATAGTTTCTTGTATAATATGCATTATATTTTGGATTATTTACTAAACTTGTAAAATAACTTAAGTTTATATCACTAGAAACAACCCCATCATTTACCACGCCATTATCATCTTGAATTTCTTGCATTAATAGAATATGTGGAGCTTTAACATTTATTCTGATATAATCTGCAACTCTAGATTCATTCACCTTAATTGTTAAATTAAATTGATTCGTTGTTCCTATCATAAAATGATTAATTGATGGATCTATTGTATTTAAAGCCTCTTTTACTCTATATGCTGGCGAAATATATGTACCTTTTAATAATAATAAATCACTTGATATTTCACCATTTGTAATTGTTCCTATGTCATTAATTGTTCGCGGTAAAATATTAAATATACCATAATTATAACTAACAATTCCAGTTATACTGGTTATTTTATCACCAGGATATACACCATAAAATATAGGATTTTGATACATTATAACATCGCTTATAATCATTACATCAGGGTTATGATCTTTATCTAACAATACGCCTCCATATTTTGTATTCACTCTATTTGGATTAGGCATATCTATAGTAATTGCAAAAGATCCAAAATCTTTCTTTTGTCCAATTACGTTTGGTTTATCAATTCTTACCAACATACCTTCATAATTTTCCCAGTAATCTAAAGCAGATGTTGATGGATTAAAATTATTAATATTATTGTCATCTATTACTAAACTAGGATAATTATTGTAATCCTGTCCGATATTAATTGGTTCAGGTAATGTATTATTTGAAGAAATAATATCTAATTTTGTAATAGTTGTTAATTCTGTTATTGTCAATTGATTTGTATAACCATATTCTAGTAAGGTTCCTGTTATTTCAATTAAGTCACCTAATTTAACGTTTGTTAAATATGAACTAGAAACTCCTGTATAGATAAACAAACCACAAGAACCATTTGTATTTATTGTACCATCTTGTATATAAAACCCATTATTACCTTTTGCAGTAACAATACCCGTTGTTTTCAAGCTTGCATTGTTAAATGTACTTATATGTCTTAAACTATTTATATTATTAATAGTAGCAGTCTGAATTATAACTGGCGTGCTTATTCCCAAATTCCATGAAATATTATTATAATATGATGACAAACCTACATTACTTGCGTCTGTTTGATATACAGATGTAATTGTATTTTGCGGATATACAATCCATTCACTATCTACCGCATTAGTACCTGACGCGGTTTCCCAACTAGGATTCCCCTTTACTATAGTAGGTTTTCTAATAATTGTTTTGTCTTGTGTTGCGTTAAAAACACCAGCTACATTCCATGGACTATTACCAGGAGACACTTTTGTAAATGTTCCAATAGTGTCTAATATTTTATAATTTGTTTTATTTGTTTTATCTAGTGAACTATTAAATTTAACTAGCTTTATTCCATCGTCACCATTATAACCAGTAGGATATGCAGTGCTAGAAGCTGGTATAAAATCTGCTAGATTTGGATTAATAATAGTAGTTGCAGGGTTAACAATCAAGTATTTTGAATTTGATTTAATTATAGCATTAGTTGGGAATAAAAACCATGCTTCAGGAACATCAATTAAAGCAATTGTATTTGCTCCATTAATAACATAAGGTATACCATATAAATCTAGATTAATATCAGCACCAGTTGGATTATATATTTCAACAGCTTTGTTATTAGATGATCCTTCCATATATTTGGAGAAAAATAATGTTTTTTGAATAATACCAAAGCTATTTAAAGTTTCTTCATCAAAATATACAATTAATTGATCAAATGTAAAATAATCTTTTAATATAGTCAATGAATACACAATATTTAATTCTGGTATTGTATAATGATTAATCATATCAGTTACACTATAATAATTAAATAGCTCACTTATTGTAAAATATATTTTTAATTCTGGTAATGTAAAATAGTCAACTAAATAAGTTGGAGTAAAATAGTCACTTAATTCTGCAACACTAAATACGTCTTTTAATTCTGAAAGAGTAAATTGTTCTTTTAATTCTTCAATAGTAAACTGGTCTTTAAATTCTGCAATAGTGTATTGTGCTTTTAATTCTGCAAAAGTATATTCATCTTTTAATTGTGCAAGACTAAATAAATTTTTTAGATATTTTAAAGTGTAAATTTCCACCAACTCTTTTATTGTTTTATTTGTTGTCAAAGGTGTATTCAGCATAGAAATTACAATATTTCCAATAGGTTTATATTTATTAATTCCGAGTCTAGTTGCTAAATATACAACATTGTTTTCTACAGATGTAGAATATTTTTCTTGGTAAAAAAAACCATCTTGAGAAATAGCTGCACCAATATTATATGTACGTGTATTATGATTTTCATTAATTGTTTTTGCTATATAATTTTGATAAGTATTTGTTTTTATTGTATCTATTAATACTGAACCATCAGCATCCACTATTAAAACTCTTAACCCGGGAATAGTTATATTGCTATCAACATTAATAACATCTCGAGGATTTGAGCTATTCATCCAAGTTGTAATACTCAATTTCATTATATTATAATTTGTTTCATTTGGTGTTTCAATAAAAATTTTAGTGAATATATCACATTTATCCTTAGATAATGATTCATACAAATTGCTAAGTATGTTGCGCGAACTATAAACACTCATTATATTATATAAAAATAATAAAATAATAAAAAAAAATAATAAAATAATAAAAAAATATAAAATAAT